>Ga0210042_1001406_pt1 | contig 20009 bp, 17 predicted proteins | sample CryGeymeta201518_FD_183982 | JGI IMG/M metagenome (GOLD analysis project Ga0210042, IMG submission 183982) | Groundwater microbial communities from Crystal Geyser aquifers in Utah, USA - Crystal Geyser metaG 2015-18 (SPAdes) (version 2) | ecosystem: Environmental > Aquatic > Deep subsurface >... | reverse complement strand
TGCTTCGGGCGCGCACTGGGAGGAGCAGGAGGCTGACTACTGGAACTGGAACACCGACCTGCGAACGACCGCCATCGTGCTGGACGCGTTCATTCGCATCGAACCCGAATCTGTCCTGACCGCCGACGCGGTGCGCTGGCTGATGGCGCATCGCAACTCGGACGGCTGGGGCTCCACCCAGGAGACCGCCTGGACCCTGCTCGCCCTGACCGACTGGCTGGCCGTCTCGAAGGAATTTGAATCGGACTACTCCTACGCGGTCGGGTTGAACGGCGAATCGCTCCAGCAGGGGCGGGTCACGCCTGCGAATCTCACCGAGTCCGTCAACGTGCCGATCACGAACGCGCAGTTAAGCGAACAGGTGAACTATCTGGTCATCGCGCGCGGCGCAGGGACGGGCAACCTGTACTACACAACCTATCTCGACGCGGACTTGCCTGTCGAGTCGGTCAAGGCGCTCGAGCGCGGTATCATCGTCTCGCGGGGATACTTCACGCTGGATGACGCGAAGAATCCCATCACCGAGGTCCAGCGCGGCGACCTCGTGCGCGTGCGCGTGACCATCGTCGCGCCCAGCGCGCTGCACTACGTGGTGGTGGACGATCCCCTGCCTGCCGGCCTGGAGGCCGTGGACTCATCCCTGCTCACCGACGCGCAGGTCCCCTCGAAATACAGCGTGCTTGACTTCGCCCGCCGCGGCTGGGGCTGGTGGTACTTCACCCACACAGAATTGCGCGACGAAAAGGTTGTGCTCTCGGCTGATTATCTCCCCGCCGGGACGTACGTCTTCACCTACCTCGCCCGCGCGGGCACGGCTGGCGCGTTCAACGTCATCCCGACCACCGCCTCCGAGTTCTACTTCCCGGATGTGTATGGACGCGGGGATGGGACGGTGTTTGTAGTGAAGCCGTAAATTCAGACACAGATTTCACCGATTGATTTGAATCAAAAGGCACGAAGTACGGTTTTCGTAACTTCGTGCCTTTTTTCTGCTATTTCTCTTCACTATCCGCCATCACCAAGATCATCCCCCGAATCATCATCAAACAAATTGTATTGCGACTGGTCTTCTTTGACCAAATGATTTCCAAACTCTTCTGACAAACCAATAAATTGTTCCAAAGGAACTTTTCGCATGGCTTTACGCAGATATTTCTCGGTTTCGCTATCGTTCATGCGAAGTAGCTCGTGTTTGAATCCAACAGATTTGCTCAAAACCTGGGCAACTTGTCTCGGCCAATATCCCGCGCTCATTTGAATGATTGTGCCTTGTACTTCTTCGGCCATGCGTTCAATTCTGCTATTTGCCCCGATGCGGTCAACGAGAATGATAGTTGCCATGAAGAACTTTGAACGGCCAAGTGAAATTTCGCGTTCAAACCGTGTTACTTTGTCGAGTGAAATTTCAGGATTTCCCCTTCCGATGAATCCAATGTCAAAGCGAACGCCCTGACCTAATTCGTAGAGCAGAGTTGCATCGCTTTCGCGTTTTTCGTTGCGCGATGAAAGCCAAAAGACTTTTTCGTATTCCTGTGGCGGTGGCGCTATGTGCTTGAAACCCAAAATGTGAAGCAGTGAGCCAAGTACCAATTTTTCAAAGAGTTTGCCGTAAGCAGATTTTTCTGAACCTCGAATGGCAAGAGTTTGCGCTCCAATTGTATTTAGCAAATAGGTCATCCAAAGCCAATTGATTTGCGCCTTTTGACTTCCGTTGATCGTGATTTCGCCTTGTAACGTCCCTTTTTCCGTCTTCCTTGTAGCAATGACTTCATCGCATGTTTGGATATACCTGTCTCGATATTCTGCAATTGCTTCGGGGTCATCCCTCAAAACGTTTTGAAATGCTTTGTCGGTTAAGCCAAGAATCCATTGGGCAAGCCACCTTTCGGACTTGGATAGATTTCCTTTTGAAAGAATATCTGTGGCTATTTTGGGGAGTTGATTTACAAAATCTTTGGAGTTTGCCGAGCCTTTAATGAATAATTCCATGGTTGCCAAATTCAATGTGGCAATTCTGCGGCGTGTCAGGGCTTCGGTTGAATCTCGCAAATTTCTGCCCGTGAGAATGTCCGATACAACGCCACGGACAACATCCAGCCCTATTTGCCCTACAAGCTGGCTACCACTTGCTGATAGCAAATCTAAATCAGCGGGTGAGATTAGGTCTGTCAAAGCGTTCAGTTGTTTTTTGATTTTGGGCATGTTACCCTTCAAAATAACATATTGTCTGCGTCAATTGGGGCGCAGTTGATGGTGTGAACTTGCCTTGCTTCTTTTCCGAGCCAGGATTTGGCTTCTTCTCGAATAATTGAAACGTATTTGGGGCTTTGTTCAAGCAGCACAAATCTTCGTTCAAGTTTGATGGCCGCTTTTCCAACTGTCCCAATTCCAGCAAAAGGATCAAGAACCACATCACCTTTGAAAGAGTAATACTTAATTACCTTCTCCGCCAATTCGACAGGAAAAATGGCAGGGTGGCGCAGGTCGTGCGATGGCGTAATTCGCCAGATATTTGTATGCTCATAGTCATCCCCAACTTTTGATGCTTTCACAGTTTCTTTGTCTGGATGAGCGCGAATGTTCCAGTCAATTAATTTGTCGCTATGTTTTCGATAGACTAAAATATATTCTGTGACGGGTACGGCTTTATATTGCAATGGATTTCGGTCAGCGGCAAATCTTCTGCCTCGGCCTGTTGCCCAACCTGCGCCTTCTGGCTTTTCCCAAATGATGTCATCAATGAAATCGTAACCCTCTTCAATAAATAACCTGTGCATATCGAAGGGTACAGCAATGCGATGCGATGCTTCGCTTCGGCTAGAGCGTCGTACCAGCACGGGTGAAACATTCATCACAAAGAAGCAACCTTCTGCCAAAACCCGATGGGCGTTTTGAATGATCTTGCGGATTTTGAGCAGATACTCCTCATAGGTGACATAATCGGTGTATTCGGGGCGCGCGTTGTAATAAGGTGGGGAAGTGAAAATCAAATTTACACTTCCTGCAGGGAGTTCCTGTAATAATTCTTCGCTGTCGCCTTGCGCAATTGTGTTCCGCAGGGAAGATAAAACGTAAGTCCCGCTTTGTTTTTTTGCTTTTGCTTTTTTATGCCCATTGCGCCCAAGCAAACGAGATTCCAGCACTTCGGGATTTGTTGATTTATCCTCAACAATAAATGATGTATATGCATCAATGACAGCTTCACCGATTCGGTCCTGTGATGCTTTTCCTACTAATGGCACGCGCCAAATGTGATAACGGTCATCCACTTCGGGTAAACCGAATTCGATTGCATTTTCCAACTTGGCGCGTTGAAGCCAAAAGGTCGCCACCTTTTTGGCGGATTTCACATCTAAAACATTGTATTTTCTTTTTATGGCTACTGTATCTTTTGTACGCATAATGGATTTATTTTACCATTTACCCAAAGAATCACGGGTTGCAATGGACACAACGTTGCTCGCCATAGTATTGGGCGAGAGTCTCTTTGCGCTTTGTGACGATGGCGTTTGGACGGGACGGCCTCGCGTTTGCATTTCGCGCCTGATAAGCGGCGCGTGCCTCTCCCACTTTCTTCCCGGGTTTTGGGGAACTGTTTTTCTTTCTAGCTGGCGCGGTCATCGCATTGATCCTTGGCGCAATTATATCCCTGTCAAAAAAGTAGGGCGAGATACTATCTCGCGTTACCGCTCGCTAGCTTTGCGCCTCCGCCATCGCGGATGTGATGATCTCCTCCTTCACGCCTTTCTTTCGCAGGCTTTCGATCAGCGCCGAAAGTTCGACGCCGCCTTCGAGACGCTCCAAGTCTGTCCGCAAGCCCTGGCCGATATAGGCTTTGATCAGCGCCTGATAGCCTGAAAAGCCAAGCATGGGCGCAACGCGCTTGAGGTCGTCAATCACATCGTCAGGCATGCGGATGCTGACCATCGTCAGCGGGCGGTCTTTTTGCAAACGCTGGGTAAGTTTATTGATTTTCATAGGTTTCTCTTTCTGTGTTTGTCACTAAACGGGCGGAAACGATACGGATAATGTCATCACGCATGACGTAGATCACGTAAAGCATTTGCCAGTTGGCGCTCAATCCGATGATGGATTCTCGAAGTTCTTCATCAATCACCTCATCGTCGAGACGTTGCAGGAACGGGTCAAAGAACGATTCGCAAGCCAGTTCAAACGAAACACCATGCTTGTGGAGATTGGTTGCTGCTTTCTGGCTGTCCCATTCGAAGGCAACATTGTGAAGCGTGTATTTGACATTCATCAAAGCAGAGTATAGCGAGTTGTATATGCTTTGTCAATACGGCTATCTCCCCGCGGGAACGTATGTCTTCGCGTATCCTGCCCGCGCAGGTACGGCTGGCGCGTTTACGGTGAAGCCGTAGCGCAAACCCGCTTTTGCGGTGGGGCGGTGTTGCTAATTTGCAGGTTGTAAATCTTCCCCAAATTGGGTACACTGAAAGCGTGGCAAATCCTCTCGAAGAAATCGAACGGCGCAACCGGCGGCTTACGCGTCTGGTTGAGTTGAGCGTCAATTTGAATTCAACGCTCGACCTCGACGCCCTGCTTCAACTCGTGACCGCCACGGCCAGCGAGTTGCTGGAATGCGAGGCCGCCTCCATCCTGTTGTACGACGAAAAACAGGCGCGCCTGTTTTTCGCCGCGGCCACCGGTTCCGACCCGAAAAAATTGGCTGAGATTCCCGTCCCGCTCGACATGAGCCTGGCCGGGACGATCTTCCGCGAGAACCGTCCCGTCGTCCGGAACGACGCAGGGCAGGATGCCCGCCACTATTCCCTCGTTTCGGAACACGTCAATTTTCACGTTCGCTCGCTGGTGGGGGTTCCCATGCTGATCAAGGAACGCGTCATCGGCGTGCTGGAAGCGGTCAATAAACGCGAGGGACTCTTTGGGGAGCAGGATGAAGCCATCCTGTCGGTGACCGCCTCCCATGCCGCCATCGCCATCGGCAACGCGCAACTATTCCGGGAGGTCGAACGCTCCAACGCCGACCTGCGCCTCGCCTACGATGCCACCATCGCAGGCTGGTCGCGCGCCCTCGACTTGCGCGATCACGACACGGAGGGACATACGCAACGCGTCGCGGACATGACCGTCCGCCTGGCGCGCGCCTTTGGGCTGGGCGAGCAGGCGATCGTCCAAATTCGGCGCGGCGCCCTGCTTCACGACATGGGCAAGTTGGGCGTGCCGGATGCCATCCTGCTCAAGCCCAGCAGGCTGACCACTGCCGAACGCAAGTTGATGCTTCGCCATCCGCAATACGCGTACGAGATGCTTTCGCCAATTGCCTATCTGAGTCTCGCATTGGATATTCCCCGCTGTCATCATGAAAAATGGGATGGAACCGGCTACCCGCGCGGACTGGCGGGCGAGGAAATTCCGCTGGCCGCGCGCCTGTTCGCGGTGGTGGATGTGTGGGACGCGTTGAGCAACAATCGTCCCTATCGCAAACGCTGGCCGCAGAAAAAAACGCTCGACTACATTCGTGGACAGAGCGGGAAGCACTTCGATCCGCGCGTCGTTGATGTTTTTCTGCGCCTCATGCGGGAGGGCGGCTGAGACTGTAGATCGTGGAAGAAAACGGACTCCGAAGTTTGACCTCCTCAGGAGCGCTCACCTGCACTGCACCGCACTTGCCCTCCCGAAGGACATCCCGTAAGAGATTCGGGACGATGTCGGGACGATGTGGCGGGCAGTGCCAGGGAGTGTCGTGAAGACTTCGGAGTTCGCGGCTGTTGCGGGAAGTTGTTTCACAAAGTCTTTGGAGTTTGTCGAGCCTTTGATGAATAACTCCAGGGTCGCCTAATTCAAAGTGGCGATTCTGCAATAGTGACTTGGATAATTCCTGTGCTTCCTTGTTGCCCAAACTCTTCATGGGGAGTGTTATCTTGCCGTGCTATAATTTCGATTATGAGCGCCTTGTATACTGACACCCACCCAAAAATGGAAGCCCTGCAAATCCAGTTCATTCGGCGCATGCCCGCGTGGAGAAAATTCTCCATGGTAGACAGCCTGAATGAAACGGTCAAAACGCTGGCAATTAGCGGGATAAAACAGCGACATCCCGAAGCGATGCCCGAACAAATCCATCGCATGTTGGCGGATTTAATACTTGGCGCAGAGTTGGCGCGAAAGGTCTATGACCATGCAAGGTGAAGCCACTCGAATTATATTGCTTGTCACGCAGGCGCTTGAACAAATTGGAATTTCCTATGCAGTGGGCGGCTCGCTTGCCAGTTCCATACACGGCGTTATGCGTTCCACGTTGGATGCGGACATTGTAGCAGACATGAAACTGGAACACATCAAACCGCTGGTTGCCGCGCTCTCGAAGGAATTCTACGCAGACGATGAAATGATTAAAGATGCCATCGAACATCACAGCAGTTTCAATCTGATCCATTACGAAACCGCCTTCAAAGTGGACATTTTCACTCGTAAATTGCGCGCCTTCGACCAAATGCAACTTGAAAGACGCAGAACGTCGGTCATTGCAACCGATCCTGAATACAGTGTGTATGTCGTCAGTCCCGAAGATATTATTCTCTCCAAACTCGAATGGTATCGCATGGGCGGCGAAGTCTCGGACCGCCAATGGCGTGACATCCTTGGCGTGCTGAAAACCCGCGCAGGCGAACTCGAAATGGATTATTTGCGAAAGTGGGCGAACGAACTCAAGGTCGCGGATTTGCTCGAGCACGCCCTAAAGGAAGCAATGTAGCCGCCCTGTCTGTCAGTTGGCTGGTCGCTAATTGGTTACCGTCATCATGATCACTTCGCTAGTGACGGTTTCCCCACTAACCGTTATTCCCGTCGCCCAAAACCGATGTTCTCCCATAGACAGTTGCCACCAAGCCTGGTAGGGTGACGTGTCGAGAGTGGCGAGTGGCGTGCCATCCACCCAAATTGTGACCTGCGTGATTCCCACGCCTGCGACGGCTTCGATGAGCAGTTTCTGCGCGGACGCGTCAAAGGTGGGGTCGAGGCGGTATGTCGTGTTGGGACGCGGGGAGATGAGGGTTATCAACGGATTGGGAAAACGGACACCTGCACCGACCGCAGGTGCGGTGTAAACGGATGACAGCGGATCGGGGATATCGGCAAGCAGGAGCAATCCCTGCGAACGCGCCCAGGGCTGGGCGGTGATCGGCAGGTCGAGGACGATGATCGTCTTGCGGCGCTCGGCGGGAGTAGACTCGTCTGCGAGCGCACCTGTCAGCGCGTCGAGAGTCACTTGCTGATAGAGGTTGTCGGGCTGTGCCGGTTCTGTCCCGGCGATGAACCATTCCGTGCGCGTGTGCGGACAGAACTCGGTGGGGAGCAGGCCGGAGAGCGCACAGACTTCCACCTGGATGAGTCCGTCGGGACGCGCGAAGTCCGTTTTTGGTTTGCCTTCCAGCACTTTGCGGATCGTCTCGTGCCAGATGGGGGCCGCGCCGGTCAGGCCGGTCACTTCTTGCATGGCCTGGTAGTCGCTGTTGCCGACCCACACGCCGATGACGATATCGGGGGTGTAGCCGATCGTCCAGTTGTCGTGGAAGTTGGTGGTGGTGCCGGTTTTTACGGCGGCGGGACGGTCAATCTTCAGGGTGGAGTCCCGTCCGAAGCCAAGGGCGCGGGAGTCGTCGTCGGCCAGGATATCGCTCAATAGCCAGACCACGCGCGGGTCAAGGATTTGAAGCGAGGGGGTAGGATCCGGCTGGTAGGGCAGAGTCCCGTCGGCGTCGCGCACATCCAGAATGGCGGGATGATCCGTCTTGATCCCATTGTCCGCCAGAACCGCGTAGGCGCCCGTCAATTGGAGCAGGGACATTTGTCCGCCGCCGAGGGCGAGCGAGAGATCGTATTCGTCGGGGTCGCCGAGCGAGGTGATGCCGAGTCGCTCGGCGAAGTGGATGGTGTTCGCGATGCCCACCTGTTGGAGGGTTAGCACGGCGGGGATGTTGAGCGAGGAGGCGAGGGTTTGGCGGACGGGGATGAGACCGTGCTCGCGGCCGTCGTAATTTTTGGGCGTGTAGGATTTGCCTTCGTGGGTGGGGAATGCCGTGGTCACGTCGAGCATCGGCGTGGCGGCTGTCCAGGGTCTCGATACCTTCGTACTCGACCCGCGTGCGCCTTGCGGGTCGAGGGCTTGCGCGTACAGGAAGGGCTTGAAGGCCGAGCCGGGCTGGCGCGGCGCGAGCGCCATATTGACCGCGCCGTCAATCGAAGCGTCGAAGTAGTCCGCGCTGCCGACGAGGGCCAGGATTTCGCCCGTGCGCGGATCGAGCGCGACCAACGCGGCGTTGTTGACGTTCTGCCCGGGCGCGCGCTCGCGTAGATTTTTGATTTGGCGCGTGATGGCGTCTTCCGCGATCTGCTGGATGTTCAGGTCGAGCGCGGTGCGGACGATGAGACTTTGCGCGGGGTCGAGCGCGCCGCTGGCAAAAAGCGCGTCGAGTTGCGCTTTGACCATCCACACAAAATGCGGCGCGCGGATGGGATAGGGTGTCTCGGTGAAGTGGAGGCTGGTTTCTTCGGCGAGGATTCTATCTTGTGTGGATATGAACCCGTTCTTTTCCATCAGGCCAAGCACGACCAGTTGGCGTTCGCGCGCTTGGTCGGGATTGGTGAATGGGTTGTAGGTGCCGGGGGATTGCGGCAAGCCCGCGATCAGCGCGCATTCAGGGAGAGTTAGTTCCGAGGCGGGTTCGCCGAAAAAGGTTTGTGATGCGGCCTCGACTCCGTAGGCCATGCCGCCGTAGTAGGTTTGGTTCAAGTAGAGCGCGAGGATTTCATCTTTGGAAAGTCCCCGCGCCATCTGCCAGGCCAGCGCGGCCTCGCGGACTTTGCGGCGCAGGGAGCGCGTGCCGAGTTCGTCGCTCAACAGCAGGTTGCGCGCCACCTGTTGCGTGATGGTGCTGCCGCCCGCCAGCGTCTCACCGCCCTGAAGGTTGATCCACAATGCGCGCAGGATGCCCTGGATGTCCACGCCGGGGTTGGTGTAAAAGTTTTTGTCTTCGACCGCAATCGTCGCGTCCTTCATGCACTGCGGGATGGAGTCGAACGCGAGCGCCGCGTTGCGTCCGCCCTGGCTGGGGAGGATCTCGTAGAGCAGTCCCCCGTTTCGATCTGTGATGCGGACGCTGGGCTGGATGAGGTGCGCGGAGAGCGAGTCCACGCGCGGGAGGTCGTGGAAGAAGTAGAGCCAGAGGGCGAGCAGGGAGATGGCGAGAAGGAAGAGGGGGAGGAGACGTTTGGATTTCATGCCGAAGACAAGCATACAATCAAACCCGCGTCCGCGCAAGTCTCCTCTTGCGTTTTGGACTGCAATTTTATCTTCGCTTGTGTCTCTTTTTGGGTGGCGAGGGGACAATGGCGGGACGAAGCGCTTCGGACATTGGGGCAGGCGCTCCGGAATGACAACAAGTGACCGGGTGATGCAATTCATCGGCCGACAGGGTGGATGTCTGCACCATCATTGCGGCGTTCTCCCCGGCTTTGCGGGAGAATTCCAATTGAAAATCTATCGCATAGTTTCCGTTTTCAAGCAGTTCCGGGACCCACGTCATGGCTTTCAGGCTACGCCCGCGCATGCGCTTTTTTTCCGCGTCCAAATCCGGGCAGGCCAGCGGATTTCCGCAACAGTAACAGAGGATGGGTAATTCATGCCTGTTCTCAAAGACATAATAAAACGTGCCGTTCCGCTGGACAACATCGGTTATTTTTCGTCCCCCCAGGCAATGATTCATAAACTCCGCAAGACATTGTGGTTGCCCATTAATTTCCAGGATGGGAAAGCCATCCTTTTTGCATTTAACCAGTTTGATCGCCATTACAAAACACCTCCGGGTAAAATAATATCACATCCAAGATACCATTCGTCAGGTCTCATCGCAACTCTCCCTTAAACGCCCTATCCAGCACGGACGGTAGCAACGTCCATAGGAGGCACATTACAATAAACCTGCGCGGCGAAAGCGTTCTAAAAGTGCGGTGCTCTTCCCGTATTTTTCGCAAATGAGTTTGAATTGTTCGGCAAATTTGTTTTTCCTCTGTTTATATTCTGTCATATCGCGCAAATTAACCAACAGTTTCGTGGCCTCAGCGTATGCCGAGCCGCGTTTTTGTCCAAGAAGGTTTTCGACGGAGACCCATGTGGCATCTTCGTCTTGAGAAAGTTTCTCCAATCTTTGAATTCTCTTGCGTTCGGCTTCCTCCCGCGCTTTGCGATTCGCTTCCAATTCGATTTTTTCGGCTTGTTCGAATAATTCCCCCGCCGTGCGCATTGACTGGGATTGTGAAGACGGCGTTCCCCCACTCAATTGAGCGAGGTGTTTTTTCAAGGATAAAACTGCGCCAGGTTCGCCGCGCACGATTTGCAAAAGGTGGGCGTCGCTTTCTGCGCGAGTCAATTTTGCGAGTGCGGATTCGAGATCGGGCGCGGGCGAGGATTCCGCTTTTTTGCTGGAAACCGCCGCGGCTGAGATGAGGTGCGGATCTATTTCAAAGAATTCCGCAAACGCTTGCAGGCTGGCGTTCAGGTGTTTCAATCCTGCCGGTATGGGCGGTTCGGGTTCCTCTTCCATTACTTCGGGATCATCCATCGAGACGACTTTGAGCCAGGCGAGATATAGCATCCGCGTATCGCCTTGCAGGAGTTGTTCGCGCAGGGGAGTGAGTTGACCCAGGACGCTGTCCGATTCTACCCATTCGAAAAAATCCGAATCCTCGTTGAACTGTATTTCGAGAACAAAGTATTTGCCATGTTCTTCGAGCATGATCCGATCTTCAAAAAGATATGGCTGAATGGAAGGAACATCCACGAGGTTTTTGGGCAGTCGGAATAAGAGCGTACGCGAGCCAAAGTTTGAGTCATACAAGAATGCGTCGAAGTATTTCAACAACACTTCTTTGGGATCGTGTTTGAAATCACCCCACGAGTAGGTAACGATAGCCTGCGTGGATGTGACCGTGTCCATGTGGCTGGATAGACCGTCCACTTCGCGCTGTTCGGACGCGTTCAAGGGACGGTCAACCGTTTGCCATTCGTAGTATTGGTATTCGCTCATGGTTCTCCTTTATAAGCCTATTAAACCTGACATGTCTCATCGTGGCGCGTGATAATCGCAACCCATGTGCGGACACAAGACTCCGACCATAAGACTTTCGCGGAGACATGTCAGGTCTTTTCACAACTCTCCCTTAAACGCCCTATCCAGCACGGACGGTAACAACGCGGACAACTCCTCCCCCGTAGCGGACTGTACCTCCCGCACCGCCACCAGCCGAACATACATCATCATCCGAGACCCTAAGGGTTTCCTTGACTGACTCGCATTCCCGCAGGCAAGACTCTCTTGCTTGACGTGACGAAGGTTATCGGGACAAACCCTTAGGGTCTTCATAATTCTCCTTTGAAAGCCCTATCCAGCACGGACGGTAACAGCGCGGACAGTTCCTCCCCCGTAGCGGACTGTAACTCCCGCAGCGACGCCAGCCATTCGAGTATTCGTGGTTTTATTCGTGGACGGTTTCTCGCCATCATACTTCACCTTTGAAAGCATTATCCAGTACCGATGATAGAAGCTCATACAAACCTTTTTCGTCGGCAAAGGTATCAATCACTATATTCCCAATTGCAGAGTTAGCAGTGGATAAACTGGATTTTATGTTCATACCTTGTTCACAAAGATACTCATTGCGCTTCTTGTGCATGACCTTGCTTTTCCCAAGAACGATCAATGTCGTGTATTCTCCCACTGAAAATTTGCGTTCTCCACGAAAACTAATATGATCTCCCAGCAAGACACCAAACACATCTCCCATAAAGGTTTTTGGAGTGTCGTTTGTTTCTTCAATTTCTATAAGCGCAAATGCTTTGTCTGAACCTTTTTCAATAATGGCAATATCTAATTGGCTCAATTCGGATTCCCGACTGTACTTATCTCCAAACCACGAGACGATTTTCCCGACATTTTCTTTTGTAGAATCATGATCGTAAAGCACAGCATAGCCTTTTGCCTCATAATAGCCAAAGAGAGTCTCAGCGGCTTTAACTGTCATCTTTCCATGTGATTTATTATCCATCACAATTCACCTTTGAAAGCCCTATCCAGCACGGACGATATCCCACTCGCTGCACTCGGGGACGATGACAACACGTCCAATTCCTCTTGCATTTGGGACTGTAACTCCCGCAACAACATTGACCTTCGCAATCATACTCGAACCAGCCTTGCTTGTTTCCTGTTGAAATCAACGCTCTCGATCTTCCAGCCAGCATTTGACCATGCGCGCTTATTGACATGGTTGCCTTCTGTCTCATGATCCCACCAGCGTCGGTCTTCATACGCAGACGATGGCAACTTATCATTCAATATTCTTTCGATCTCTTCAAAACGGAGCGTAGCTTCTCTTTGGTTTTCAGGAAGGTCGCGCAAGTAATTCTCAAGCGGAGTGTATTTGCCAGCCATAACTATTCCTTTCTTCACAACGGCTCTTCCGCAGTCCTGGAGAGCACAGGAACTTCGACGATGCCAGCCGCGCCCAAGAACCATCCACGAATTTTTCACGAATAAACGAATCTCGCATCATCTATTCGTGAATTCGTGGCTTTCACGAGGCAGGTGCAGTGCAAACCTGGCCCTTCCATTTTAATAAAACGAAAACAGGAGAGAAACAATAAACGGACAAGTGTTTTTATTTCATCAATACTGCCTGGCTGCGCGCGCGCAGCGCCGAGAGGCTCTGCCGCAATCCGGCCAAGGTGGACTCGGCCTTGTCAATCCGTTCACGCTCACTGCGGACGTAGCGCGTGTAGGGGGCGATGCCGTCGTTCAAGCGGGTGATGACGCTTTCTCTCTCGTTATTAAATTGTGCCGTCAGAGCGCCAAGCAGTTTTGTGCGCAGGGCGAGCATCTTTTCTTTGAAATTGTCTTTGGCTTGTTTGCGTTTGAACGGGATCACGAAAAAGCCCAGGATGGCCAGGGTGCTGGCGGCCAGGATGCCGGTGATATCCATCGTGGAAGAAAGCACGGCTATGGTGACCAGCGCCCCCAGACCCACCGCGCCGACTTCCAGCAGGGCGGTCTGAGCCACGGCAGCTTCAACATTGGATGCCAGTTCGCTGGCTTCCTGGTTGCGGTCGTAGCTCTCCACAATGGTCTGGACGGTTTTTCCGACGGTATCTATCAGTTCACGCCGGCGAGTCTCGCGCGGACCGTAGCTTTCGCCAACTATATGATCCAAGTTCTGCGCCCGGCGGCGTTGCAGGTAGCTCATGACTTGCTGCCATTCATGCAGGTCTTTCTGCACCAGCCAGTCAATGAGACGCTGAACCTGATCTTCGATCTGCTGGGGGACATCGGTTAGGACTTGCTTCTCGAACTCAGCTCGGACCTTGTCACCGCGCACCAGGTTCTGGACGTTGGTCAGGCGCATGGTGCTGTCGAAGAAATCGAGGCCGCGCTGTTCGAGACGGTGCAGGATGTTCTCAACTTCAGCCAGGCGTGGAGGAAGTTCGCTGTGCAGTTCACGCTCGTATTCTGTGATGACAGTTTCCAGTGAGTCGGCGGTCAATTTGTCTTCATTCAAATCCTCGGACTGGGCGGACAAGTTCCCCCCGGCTTGGGCGATCAGGTGATCGGCTACGCCCAGTGGGTTATTGAATTTGAGTTGCAAGCGTGCCGTGTCGTCGAGGGTGGCGCTGATGTATTGCTCCAGATCATCGAAGCGGCTGAGTCTACGCAGACGGGCGCGTTCTTCGGGATCCGATTCCGATTGGGCGCGCTGGGCCAATTTAGCGGAAACAGGATAGAGCTGGGGTTGATCGCCGAGTATCATGGCGGTATGTTTCAGGATGAAGTCGCGGACTTCCTGCAGGGCAGAGTCATCTTCGAAGATGTCCACCTTGTTCAGAACAAAGACAACCTTCTTCCCCCAAGTCAGGATGCGTTCCAGGAATTGTCGCTCGCTTTCGGTGAGGGGATGATCGGCGGAGGTGATGAACAGGACCAGGTCACTCCGAGGAACGAATTCATCCGTCAACCGCTCATGCTGGCGGATGATAGCATTCGTGCCCGGAGTATCAACAATATTCAATTCTTTTAGGAGCGGCAGGGGATAAGCGTAGACGGCGAAACTTTCATCCACCACTTGTTCGGCGGGTCGTTCACCCCACTTGACGAGGGTGACGCGCGAGGTGGTGGGAGTGGCGCCTTCAGCCAAAACCTTTTGTCCAAGCAGGGCGTTGATCAGGGCGCTCTTACCAGCGTTGAACTCACCCGCGATGACGATCAGGAAAAGTTCATCCAGTTGCAGGATGGCTTTTTGCAGACTGTCCAGAGCTTCGCGCGGCAGATCGAACTCAGCCAGCGCGAGTTGAAACCCGGCCAGGGCTTCTTTCTCGTCGCGCAGAAATTGGGCTTGCGGTTCTGTGAGTATGGACTGGTGCATGGGCTACTCCTTATGCCAGGGTCAATTATACAGCCAACACACCCTGCGGTCACAATGCCCGAAGGGGACAAGCGCAACTCCTCCCCCGTAGCGGACTGTAACTCCCGCAGCGACGCCAGCCGTGCTTGTCCATCGTCAGACCTGACATGTCTCATCGTGGCGCGTGTTAATCGCAACCCATGCAAGGACATGAGACTTGGAGCGCAAGACTTTCGCGGAGACATGTCAGGTCTTTTCACAACTCTCCCTTAAACGCCCTATCCAGCACGGACGGTAACAACACGTCCAATTCTTCTTGCGTTTGGAACTGTAACTCCCGCAGCGACGCCAGCCGCGTTCTCATTAGGATTTTCCAGTTATCCATAATCGAATGGGGCGTAAGGAATGACTTACACCTGGAAGTTTGGCGAAAATTGCAGCAACATACGCAGGATTGAAATTACTAAATTCTTCTCGAATGTCACTTCGAGTAAGTTCTCCAACGGCAGACAATCTTCTAAAAGCATCTTCTATCTCGTCGCGTGGGATTTTTCTTTCAACTTCATTTTTATGTGGACGGACGATAACATCATGCTCAGTGACATCAACAACATCAAATGGTTTGTGCTGATCCAAAGTAGTGAGCGTTTGACCCTTTAGTTTTTCTATTTCAATCCAAATGTTCATAGTTCGCCTTTGAAAGCCTTATCTAAAACACTCGGCAGCAACGCGCCCAACTCCTCCCCCGTAGCGGACTGCAACTCCCTCAACGCATTGACCACCGTCATCCGAGACCCTAAAGGTTTTTCCCGCTGACCTTCGTCCCGATAGGCAAAACCGTCCCGCCTGACAAGTTGACCGATAGCCAAGGAAACCTTTAGGGTCTTCACAATTCACCTCTGAATGCCCTATCCAGTACCGACGGCAACAACGCGTCCAATTCCTTTTTCCATGCTTCGATTTTACCATCACAAACGCCCTCAAAACCTTGACTCCTCCCCCTTCCCGCGTATAATATCCCTACCGACCGTTCGGTAGGGAGCATCCATGACCCGTGAAGACATCCTCGACGCCGCCGCGCAGGTGATCCGCAAGAAGGGATTCCACGCCGCTTCGATGGCCGATATTGCGAAGACCGTCAACTTGCAGAAGGCCAGTCTCTATCATCACGTGGCCAGCAAGCAGGAGATATTGCTGGCACTGCTTGACCGCGCGCTCGATAAGCTCACCGAGCGCATCGCGCCGCTCGCCGCACAAACCGCGCAGTCCGCGCCTGCGGACGAGAAACTGCGCCAGATGGTCTGCACTTATTTGCAATTGATGGCCGAGAACGCCGACCTGGCCTCGGTTTTATTGTTCGAGCATCGCTCGCTCGAACCCAAACAACATGCCCGCCACATCCCGAACCGTGACCGTTTCGAGGCTCTGTGGCGGGACGTTTTATCCGAGGGCGTCAAGTCGGGCGTGTTCGCCTGTCCCGACCCCGCGCTCACCGTCCGCGGCCTGCTCGGTCTCCTCAACTGGACTCTCACCTGGTATCGTCCCAAAGGCGAACTCTCCATCGAGCAGATCGCCGACCACTACGTAAACCTGCTTTATCACGGTCTGTTGGTGTCAGAATAAGAAGCACCGTTGGTCGAGTAGGCGGCAACCGACATTACTATTTTCATCTGACCATCTGTTGCCGCCGTACCGAGACTAACGTAACCAGTAAACTACTCGAGTCTGTGGTCTCGATACGCTCGCAACGAACGCTCGCTACTCGACCACCGTACTCTTGAAATAAAATTTATTTATGTCCACACCTCCCTCCTTCCAATCCTTCACCACCTCGCGCGGCGCGCGGGTGTTTGCCATTCCCGTCGAGGCTTTCCCGAATTTCTTCGCCTACGCCTACCTCGTGCAGACAGGCGGCATGCTCACGCTCATAGACACCGGCTCCGGCAGTGAGCGCAGTCATGCCAGCCTGGAGGCGGGATTCGAACAGGCAGGCGCGGCGTTGGGAATCCCCGTCACATTCGCCGACCTCACGCACATCCTCATCACCCACGGACACATTGACCACTTCGGCGGCCTCGTCCGCTTGCGCGAACTCACCACTGCGCGCGTGGGAATCCACGAACTGGACGTTCAGACGGTCACGCATCACGAGGTGCGCCTGGCGGTGATGGGTCGTCGGCTGGACGCGTTCCTGGAGCAATCCGGCGTCGGAGCCGAAGCGCGCCGCGACCTGCTCCGCATGTACCGTTTCACCAAGGCGGTCTACCACTCCGTCCCCGTGGATTTCACCTTCGAAGCCGCGGACATGGCGATCGGTCCGTTCGAGATGATCCACGTCCCCGGACATTGTCCCGGCCACGTGGCGATTCGACTCGACGATGTCATCTTCTGCGGCGATCTCGTCATCGAGAAGGTCACGCCGCATCAATCGCCCGAGGAGTTGACTCCGTTTATGGGGCTTCGTCACTACCTCGAGGCGTTATCCAATTTTCGGCGCTGGGCGGACGGCGCGCGCCTCGTCCTCAGCGGACACGACGCGCCCATCCCCGACCTGAACGCGCGCATCGCCGACATCCGTGAGAACCTCGCACACCGACTGCATCAAACGCTGGATGGCTTCGCCGAGCCGAACACCGTGGCGGAAGTGTGCAAGCAAGTCTACGGCGAGATCGGCGGTTACAACTCCCTGCTCGTGCTGGAAAAAATGGGCGCGTACGTTGAATACCTCTACCAGCGCGGCCTGCTGGAGATTTCCAACCTGAACGAACTCGAAGGCGACGGCAACCCCGTCATTCGATATCGTTGTTACCAATCCGTTCCTGAAACGGAACTCTTACCAAAGGAGAGGGCTTATGTACTCGTTTGAACCCAATGAAGAACAAAAAATGTTGATCGACGCGGTGGGCAAGTACGCGGTCAACGACCTGCGCCCCGCAGCGCGGGACGCGGAGGAGGGCAGGTCCCTGCCTCCGAAACTGGTCGCCAAGGGTTGGGAACTGGGCGTCCTGCAAGCCTCCATCCCGGAGGCCTATGGCGGATTTGGGGACCGCTCCGCCGTGACGGGCGCGCTGGCCGCGGAGGAACTGGCTTTTGGCAACCTGGCCGGGGCGGTCGCGGTCGGCGCTCCGGGGCTGTTTGCCCTCCCGATCCTGCTTGGCGGCGACGAGGCGCAAAAACAGGAATACCTGCCGAAGGTCATCGAAGGTAACTGGCGTCCCTACACCGCCGCGCTGATCGAGTTCGCGTTCGACTTCGACCCGCTGGCGCTCAAGACGACTGCGACGCTCAAGGGCGAGGAATATATCCTCAGCGGCGAGAAGGCCTACGTCCCGTTTGCGAAAGAGGCGGAGGCGATGATCGTCTACGCCGCGCTCGAAGGGCGGACGCAGGGATTCATCGTCTCGAAAGCCGCGCCCGGCCTCTCGGTCGGGGAAGAGGCGGAGAAGATGCTCGGACTGAACGCGCTCCCGACGTACCGCGTCAAACTGGACGGAGTCAAAGTCCCCAAGGCGAATCGGATCGGCGGCGATGCGGGGCATGACTTTGAGCGGGTGCTGGCCTCGATGCGCGTCGCCAACGCCGCGTCCGCGGTCGGGGTGGCGCGCGCCGCTTTCGAATATTCGCGCGATTACGCCAAGGAGCGCGAAGCCTTCGGCGTGAAGATCGCGCAGAAGCAGGCCATCGCCTTCATGCTGGCCGAGATGCGGACGGAGATCGAAGCCGCGCGCCTGCTGATGTGGGAAGCCGCCTGGAAACTGGATGTGGGCAAGGATGACGCGTTCACCGAGGCGTATCTCGCCTCCATAGGCGCAGCCGACATGGCCATGATGGTCACTGACCGCGCCGTGCAAATCCTGGGCGGGCATGGTTACATCCGCGAGCATCCCGTCGAAATGTGGATGCGCGAGGGCCGCGGCTTTGCCATGTTTACGGGAATGACAATCGTGTAAAAAGGTATACAGGTACACAGGTAGACACGTAAACAAGTCACCTGTGTACTTGTATACGTGTTTACGTGTGTACAAGGAGTTACCATGACCATCGAATTTGAAACCCCCAAACCAATTTTGCAAACACAATTTGTGTTGAAGACTGTCGCCGAAGAGATGATGCGCTCGAAGTCGCGTTACTTCGATGAGCACGAGCACGAGATCCCCTGGGACTACATCGAGTTCATGCACACGGCCATGAAGGCCATGGGCGTGGGGTCGCTGGCGCCGAAGGAAAAAAGCGATGGCGGCGAGGAGGGGAAGGAAAAACGCGCGCCAATTGCCTACCAGATGCTTGCCACGCAGATGGAGGTACTCTCGTGGGGTGACGCGGGCATGTACCTGATCACGCCCGGCGGCGGATTGGGTGCGGCGGCGGTGCAGGCCTCTGGCACACCCGAGCAAAAGGCCAAATTCCTGGCGCGCTATGCGGGTGAAAAACCAACCATGGGCGCCATGTGCATGACCGAGGCGGGCGCAGGTTCAGACACCTCCCTGATCCGCACGCGGGCTGTGCTGGATGAGAAAACCAGGGAGTGGATTCTCAACGGCGAGAAGATCTTCGTCACCTCGGGCGACAAGTCCCTGACCGAGTACGAGAAACTCGGCAAAGGATTCGTTGTCGTTTGGGCGACGATTGACCCGACGGCGGGACGCGCGGGCATGCGCTCGTTCGTCGTCGAGGCGGGCACGCCCGGTGTGAAGGTCACCAAGATGGAGCATAAACTCGGCATCCGCGCCAGCGACACGGTTTCCATCTCGCTGGTGGACGCGCGCCTCCCGTTCGACCACATCCTCGGCAGTCCCACCGTTGAGAAGACGACCACAGGCTTCAAGGGCGCGATGGCCACGTTCGACGCGACCCGCCCGCTCGTGGCCGCGGCAGGACTCGGCGTCGCGCGTGCGGCGTTGGAGTTCCTGAAAGAGAAACTCGCCGAAAGCGGAGTCCAGATTCGCTATGGCCTCCCGCGCCAAAAGTTGACCAACATCGAGCGCGAAGTGATTGATTGCGAGATCATGCTCAAGTCCGCGTGGCTGATGGTGCTCAAGGCGGTCTGGATGGCGGACAACAAGAAGCCCAACGCGCTCGAGTCTTCGATGAGCAAGGTCAAGGCGGGCGACGTGGGCACGAAGATCACACAGAAGGCCGTGGAGATTTTGGGCCCGCTCGGCTACAGCCGCGAGTTCCTGCTCGAGAAATGGTTCCGCGACGCGAAGATCACGGATATCTACGAAGGAACTGGACAAATCAACAGACTGGTTGTAGCCAGACAGATCCTTGGTTACAGTGGAGCGGAGTTGAGGTAAGTGGTAAGTGGTAAATGGTAATTGGTAAGTGGTAAGTGGTAAATGGTAATTGGTAAGTGGTAAATGGTAATTGGTAAATGGTAATTGGCGATTGGAGGAGAGATGGCGACGTTTGAGGATTTGCAGGTGTTGAAATCAGCCGAGGTGATCGCGGACTCGATCTGGAAACGCGTCGTTGAATGGAACGAGTTTGCGAAGGATGTTGTCGGCAAGCAGATGGCGCGGGCGGCGGATTCGGTTGGAGCGAATATTGCAGAGTCGTTTGGGCGATATAACTTC
>Ga0210042_1001405_pt1 | contig 20011 bp, 25 predicted proteins | sample CryGeymeta201518_FD_183982 | JGI IMG/M metagenome (GOLD analysis project Ga0210042, IMG submission 183982) | Groundwater microbial communities from Crystal Geyser aquifers in Utah, USA - Crystal Geyser metaG 2015-18 (SPAdes) (version 2) | ecosystem: Environmental > Aquatic > Deep subsurface >... | reverse complement strand
GGGACATTATTGGCCGAAGCCAAGGCCATCCTCGTGGATCTACCGGAAAAATTCTCCGCCGAGGCAATAGACGAATTCGGCTGGAAGGTATATCCCGATTAAACGCGTGGAAGCCCGTCATTGCGAGCGATGGTCGAGTAGAGACGTTGCAATGCAACGTCTCTACTTGCACCGCACTCCCGAAGGACATCGGGACGATGTGCGTTCCCTGGCACCGTGCGGCTTAAGCCGTACCAGGGCAGATGTGGTGCAGTGCAGGTGTCGAGACCGAGCGAAGCAATCTCCTTATGCGCGCGGAGATTGCTTCGACGGCATCCTTCGACTGCGCTACGCTACGCTCCCCCTACGGGGACTTCGCAGGACGCCGTCTCGCACATCGTCCCCGTAGGGGAATGACGTGAAATTTCCCTGTTACCTTTTCCCCGCCTCCTGCAACATGTTAACGTGCGCACACAACAGGAGGTTTTCCTCACCCTCATGGCCGAACCAACCGAACCCACCCCGGACGATCAACTGGCGCGCCAGGCGCGCCTGAACGCGGCGGCCTTTGCCGAGCTGTACCACCGCCACGCGACGCGCGTCTATCGCTACCACCTGGCGCATACGGGGAACGTGAAAGGGCGCATACGGGGAACGTGAAAGACGCGGAAGACCTGACCTCGCAGACCTTTTTGGCCGCGCTGGAGGGCATCCGCTCGTTTCGCGGGGAGGGCGCGTTCGCGGCGTGGTTGATGGGGATCGCCTCAAAGAAGCGCGCCCTCTTCTTTCGCGGGACCCGCCCCGAGGTCCCGCTCGAAGCGGCGCTTCACGTCCCGACCCCGGGACTGCTGACCGAACAAGCCGCGTCGCTTCGTCTGCAAATGGAATCCGTCTCCCGCGCGCTTCGTCAGATCAGCCGCGACCGCGCCGAGGCCATCACCCTGTGCCTGTTCAGCGGGCTGACTTGCGCCGAGGCGGCCATAACCCTGCGAAAAAGCGAAGCCGCCGTAAAAATGTCACTCTCGCGCGGACTGCGTGATTTGCGAGAGCGTACCTCCCTTGCGTTGGAGGTGGAAAAATGACCGACAAGAATTTTCTTTCGCCCGAAGACCGCCGCCTGGCCGAACGCCTCGAAGCGTTGGCGCAAGGCCTGACGCCCGATGCGTCTTTCGAGCGCAAACTGGAGAAACAACTGATGAACACTTCCCCCGAACCGAAAGCGAAGGGGTTTCTCGCCCAAGTCCTGCCGACCCTCGGCTGGGCGGGCGCGCTGGTGGCGCTGGCGCTCGTCCTGAGCTGGGCGATCCGCACCCTGACGCCCAACCCGCCGCAACCCGCCGCGGGCAGCACGCCCGCTCCCACCTTAGGAATCATCTTACCCGAGAATACATTCCCCACGCCCACACCTGCGGGCAAAACCTACGACTGGCGCGGCACGCCGCTAACTCTCAACGCGCCCCTGCATAACGCGCCCGCCGAGGCCAGCATCTACAACTACCAGCCCGAACAACGCGCCACACTGGAGAGCGCACGCGCACTGGCCGCGCAATTTGGATTAATCGGCGCGGCCTACGCGACGGGCGGCGAAATCCCTGGCACGAAAGATTTCCTCATCGTGGACGGCAGCCAATGGTTGCGCGTCCGCTCGGATCAATATTTCCAGTACTATCCCGATTATCCGCGTTACGTGGCGGCTATCAACGGCGGGACGCCGCCCGCGAATGCCGAGGCGATCATTGACGAGTTCCTGAAATCGCACGGCTTCGACTTTGCCTACAAACTCCTGCCCAACGAGATGTACGGCGGGTTGGTCGCCGCGCCGCTCACGCCGGATGGACATCCCATCTGCTACGAATATTTCAAGTGTGCGTGGCTGAATTTTACGCTGGACGAACAGGGCATCCTCGCCGTGGACGGCGCCCTGCCGAAATACGAATCCATCGGACAATATGGCATTATCAGCGCGGAGGAAGCCTTCCAGAAGATTCTCCACCCTGAAGATCTGTCTGGCACCACCATGGCAGGCATAATGGAAGGGTTTCACTCGCCCGCGTCTCCCGTCCAGACTTGGGCGCGGGCGCGCCCCCTCGCTCAGGCCATCACCATCTACGGCTGGCTGAGCTCCATCCCCTCGCTGGAGGGCGGCGTGCCGCTCGTTACACTGGACGGCTATACCGTGACGGGGAACACTGCGGACATCCCCGCCTCGCTGGACAATACATTCGTCGAGGCGACAGGGCAAATCCACGAGCAAAATGGCGTCAAGACCTTTGAACTCGAAACGTGGAAAACCTGCGATAGTTGCGAAGACGGCCTGCTCGGCACGATCCTGAAGCGTGAGGATGGACAGATCATCCTGAACACCATAGACAGCGAGACCCTGCTCTTGCCGAATGTCCCCTCCGATTTGCCCTTGCCGCTGGAAAACGCCTTCGTCATTGGCGCGCGAAGCGGCGGGACCTTCGAGTGGAAATCCATTGACCTGCGCCAGACTCAGGGCGGGGGCGGCGGAGGAGGCGGCGGACTCGGCTTCTACAAACTCAACCTGACGGGCACACCCGTGCCGTTCCCAACTCCCGGACCCACCCCACAGTTTGGCGGTGGCGGAGGCGGCGGCGGTGGAGGAGGCGGCAGCGGCGGACAAACCTACACCGTCCAAGCGGGCGATACGCTGACAAAAATCGCGGACCAGTTCGGGGTCACGGTGGAGGCGCTGGCACAGGCCAACGGCCTCAGCGACCCGTCCGCGCTCCAGGTCGGCCAGACGCTCGTCATCCCCAGCGCGATATCATCCGAACCGCAAAAAGTCGAAGGCTTACGCGGACTGCTCTCCATCACCATCTACAAAATTGCCGATGGCAGCCAGCGCGTGGAATACGGCTTCATCACCAATGCCAATCCCTACCTTGTGCTGGAAGGCAAAAACCTGGAAGGCTTGCAAGCCTACCAGAATCGCCCCGTAGACATTTGGGGAACGGTGGAAACGCAAAACGGCCAGCCCGGCCTGAAGGTGGAGCGCTACGAGATTCCCTTCCCCGACCTGAAATTCCAAATCCTGCGCGGCAAGCAGAAGGTGGTCACGCTCGAAGGTCAGCCCGCCACCCTGTTCACCACGACAGACGGACAGACCTACGTGCAATTCTCGCTGGGCGGCGAGGTGGACGGTTCCACCGTTGGCAACGCAGGCAACGAAGTCTTGCTGGAGGCGCTCATCATCCCAGACGAGTCCTTCGGCGGCTACCCGGCCCTACGCGTTTTTAGCGCCAACATGGCAATCAGCCCGAAGAACGGCCAGCCGATCGAATTGCAGGTAATGTCCGATCAAATCCCCATCTATGACGAGCCGTCCCCAGGCGAAAGCGTTCCGCCGACGGCCACCATCGAGCGCGTCGAACTGGTCTATTACATGCCCGACCCGCGCTACCTGACCGGCGAGCTCAGCCCTGACCAGCGAACCCTGCAACCCGCCTGGCTGTTCCTCGGTCACTACAGCGACGGGAGCGAGTTCTTCATCCTCGTCCAGGCGCTCAAGACGGAATTTCTCCTGCCCGAAATCGCTCCCTACACACAGCCGGGGTAGGAGGGAGACAGGCACACAGGTAAACAGGTAGACAGGTAAACAGGTAAACAGGTAGACAGGTAAACAGGTAAACAGGTAAACAGGTAAACAGGTAGACAGGTAAACAGGTAGACAGGTAAACAGGTAAACAGGTAGACAGGTAGACAGGTAGACAGGCAGACAAGGATCACGTGTATACGTGTGTACTTGTTTACCTGTCTACGTTTATAATTGGCGCATGACACGCAATCAGACGCTTGTCACTGGAGGCTCCATGATTACGGATTATTTCCGCCCGACGACTCTCGACGAAGCCCTGACGTTTCTTTCCCAACCGGACACCTTGCCCCTCGGCGGAGGAACGCTTCTCTCCCACACTTCGACCCTTCGACAGGCTCAGGACAACGCTTCGCTCAGCGCAAGCCCCGCGCCTGATCCCGTTTCCGTTGTGGATTTACAGGCCCTCGGGCTGAACCGCATCCACAAAAAGGGTAACAACCTCGAAATCGGTGCGACGGTCACGCTCCAGCAGTTGCTTGAATCCGAGCATTGCCCCGAAGCGCTGAAAACCGCCCTCAAACTCGAAGCGCCGCTCAACTTGCGAAATTCCGCCACCGTGGCGGGGACGCTCGTTGTAGCAGACGGACGATCCACCTTTGCGTGCGCGCTGCTAGCTCTCGACGCGAAAGTGACAATCGTAAATCGGAAATCGGAAATCGTAAATCTTGGAGAGTTTTTGCCCCTACGTCCGCGCGGATTGATTACACAAATCACGATTCCTCTTCATGCCAAGTTTGCCTTTGAATATGTGGCAAGAACTCCCTCCGACAAGCCCATCGTCTGCGCCGCGCTCGCACAATGGACAGGCGCCCGCGCCCGACTGGCGGTTGGCGGCTGGGGCAAATCCCCGTCGCTTGCGATGGATGGCACCGAAGCGGACGGCCTCGACTCCGCGGCGCGCAACGCCTGTCACGAAGCCACGGACGAGTGGGCTTCCGCCGAATACCGCATGGATGTCGCGTCCACGCTGGCGAAGAGGTGTTTGGATACCGTCAACGATTCCCAGGCAGTATAATTTATACCAAAAGCGAAGGTGAAACAATGATCGAAATGACAATGCGCGTTCCAAACAATCTTGCGCCAAAACTGCGCCGCATGAGCAAATGGCTGCCAGCCGTGCTCGAACTTTCCCTGGCCGGATTCAAGACCCCCGCCGCACAGACTGCCACGGAAGTGATCGGGTTTTTATCCAAAGGTCCATCGCCAAAACAAGTGGCTGAATACAAAGTAACGGAACGCTCGCAACAACGCCTGCGCCGCCTGCTCGCCCTCAATAAGTCGGGCTTGCTTTCCACAGAGGAACAATCCGAACTCGATGAGATTGAAACGCTGGAGCATCTGGTCGTATTGCTCAAAGCCCGGGCAAGTGAACAATTGGCGGCCAGAAGCAAATGAGCGCAGAGACACCTGCATCACTTCGAAAACTTGTAAAAGAGCGGGCAAAGGGAAAATGCGAATACTGCCTCATGCCCCAGTCTGCCAGCGCATTCGAACACGAGCCTGACCATATTATCCCCATCCAACACGGCGGCAAAACTGAAGCAGGGAATCTTGCTTTAGCCTGTCTGCGTTGCAACCGCCGAAAAGGTCCAAATGTTGGCTCATTTGATCCTGAAAGTGGTGCGCTGGTTCCGTTTTTCCATCCCCGCGCCCAGAAATGGCGTGACCATTTTCGCTTGGACGGCGGGGTCATTCAACCCATCACACCTGAAGCGCGCGTCACCGTCAAAATATTGCAGTTGAACGATGAAGCGCGCATCGAAGAGCGCGAACGGTTGATTGCTTTGGGAGCGTATCCGTAAATTCGGCGCAACGCCTGCCACGAAGCCACGGACGAGTGGGCTTCCGCCGAATACCGCATGGATGTCGCGTCCACGCTGGCGAAGAGGTGTTTGGAAGAAATCGAAAGATAGAATCGCGAAATGATAAAATAGCGTCGAACTTCAACGAAGATTCAGGAGTAATTATGATTACTGCATTCCGACAAAAAGTGACTGTCAAACGCGGCGGCGTCATCAACCTCCACTCGCAATCCCTCAAGGCCGGCGATACCGCGGAAGTGATCGTGCTGGTTGAAAATGGCAAGAAAAAAGCAAAAACCATGACCGCCGCCGACCTGCTTCAGTCTAATCTATTTGGTATTTGGGCTGACCGCAAAGACATTGGCGACAGCCTTGAATTTGCGCGCTCCCTGCGAAGGCAGGCGGAGCAACGAGGTAAAACACAATGATCCTGCTCGATACAGACACCATGATTGATTACCTGCGCGGCTTCGAGCCTGCAAAAGAATGGCTTGAATCCGCGCGCGAACAGGAGCTCGGCTTACCGGGTCTCGTTGTGATGGAACTGGTGCAGGGCTGCCAAAACTCGCGCGAACAAAACGCCGTCGAGAAATCGCTGAGCAGGTTCTCAATTTACTGGGCCGAACCTGAGCAATGCGAATTTGCCCTAAAGCGTTTTGCTACGTACCATCTCAGCCATCAACTCGGCCTGTTGGATGCCTTGATTGCTGCAACCGCCATCGGAGTCAACGCGGAACTGGCAACATTCAACAAGAAGCATTATGGGGTGATAAAAGAACTCAAGACAATCCAGCCTTACAAGCGGTAGCCAACCTGCCTCCCGTCACGAAGCCACGGATAAGTAGGACTCCGCAGAATACCGCATGGATGTCGCCGCGGCACTGGCGAAAAGATGCTTGAAAGAAATAAAGAGACGTGATGACGCCCTCACAACAGACCTGCTCAATCTGTAATAAGACCATCCAGGCATTTCAACGGTATCCGCGCCGCGTCTGCCAGGAATGCGCGGCCAGGGCAAAATCCAAGGATAACCGCCCGTTGGCATTCTACAACGAAAGCCTATCGGGAGGCTATCTAGCGCAATATGCGGACGATGGCACAAAGTACAACAGCCATGAATGCTACATTGACGGCATCCGATGTCGTGCCGATGAAGCGCACCTCGGCGGGGTCGTGGTCCAGGTGATATGACCCGCCTCCCCCTCGACCAAATCCTCCGCGGCGACTGTATCTCCCTGCTCGCCTCCCTCCCCTCTGCCTCAGTGGATTTGGTCTTTGCTGACCCTCCTTATAACCTGCAACTCTCACAGGACTTGTACCGTCCCAACCAGACCAAAGTGGACGCGGTGGACGACGGCTGGGACAAGTTCAGCAGTTTCGCGGAGTACGACGAGTTTACGCGCAAGTGGCTGGCGGGCTGTCAACGCGTGTTGAAGGACACGGGCACGATCTGGGTCATCGGGTCGTATCACAACATTTACCGCGTCGGCGCGATCATGCAGGATTTGGGATTCTGGATCCTGAACGATATCCTGTGGATCAAAGCGAATCCGATGCCGAATTTCCGCGGGGTGCGCTTCACCAACGCGCACGAGACGTTGATCTGGGCGCAGAAAAAGCAGGGCGCAAAATATACGTTCAACCATCACGCCATGAAAGCCCTGAACGATGATTTGCAGATGCGCTCGGATTGGAACCTGCCGCTGGCAACGGGCAAGGAACGCATTAAATCCAACGGCGTGAAGGCGCACTCCACGCAGAAGCCCGAAGCCTTGCTGTACCGCGTTTTGCTATCCAGCACGAATCCTGGCGACGTGGTACTCGATCCGTTTTTCGGCTCGGGGACAACGGGCGCGGTGGCGAAGAAACTCGGACGGCACTTCATCGGCCTCGAGCGCGACGCGAAATATATTCGGGTGGCGAAAAAGCGCATCGAAGCAGTGACCGCCGCGAGCGCGGAGAGTCTCGCCGTCACGCGTCCGAAGCCGAAACGCGTCCCGTTTGGGAATCTGGTCGAAAGCGGCATGCTTGAAGTCGGTCAAACGCTTTATTTTGCGAAGGATGGAGTCAAGGCAAAAGTCCTTGCCAACGGACACATCAAATGCAAGGGCGAGGTCGGCTCCATTCACGCTATCGCCAGTTCCATCACGGGCGCGCCCGCCAATGGATGGGATTTGTGGTTGTACGAGGATGATTCGGGAAACAAAATCCCGATTGATTTTTTACGCGAGAAAATTCGGAATTCTGATCCGAAATAAACAAAACCATGACCATTCCCCTCCCGCTTACCGACGATCAACTGGTGTCCGAACTCTGGGCGCGCGATGTGCGATTCTTGATGGGGGAGCAACTCACGCCCGAACCTGTTCTTGACCCCTCGCATCTCATCGCGTCGCTGGCGCAGAGCGATAACGCGCGAGTACGGATGGCATTGATTCCCTTGTTCCTGCGTCATCCTGAATTTTCGGAGGAAGTGGAAAGGGCAGAAAACCTGATCTCGTCGCAGGACGATCTGCGATATCTTCATTTCTACTACACCGCCGCTCGTCTACTGCAAGAACAATACTGGCAGCAAATCAAGAGATTCTTAATTGATCCGCCCAAGTTGCAGGATTTATTTTCTGGAAAATTGGGAATATCGCTACACAAACACCCAGGCGTTGCCCTTAAGCAATTAGCCGAACACCATAAAATTTCCAGCGGACAAAAAATCAACTGGCTTGGAACGTACAATCACGGAGCAGATGTTTGGTTAAAAGTAATGGAATTGCAGAAAGCATAGTCATCCCGCTTGTAGAACAAGTCTATAGACTTGTTCTACAAGCGCCGAGATTAATCACATGAGCGAATTCTTCCAACGCAACCTACCACACTATCATTTGCCCAACGCTACTTACTTCATCACATTTCGGCTGGCGGGCAGTTTACCCGTTGAAGTGTGGAAGAGACTTAAAGAAGAATACGAGCGAGAAAAACGCCTGCTCTCTGACAAATTCAAAGGCAACGAACTCCTCGAAGAGCGCTATAACGCTCAAAAACGCCACTTTGCCCGACTTGACAAATTCCTCGATCAATCGAAGGCTGGTCCGCGCTGGTTGGCCGAACCACGTTTTGCAGACATCGTTACCCGCGAACTCCACGCCCTCCACCCTGAAAACTATCACTTACACGCCTATTGCCTGATGAGCAATCACGGTCACTTGCTGATAGATCAACAAGACATTCCCGAACCGCCGCCTATCGAGGGAAAACATTACACATCCCTCAGTCACGCAATGCGTCTTTTGAAAGGCAGAAGCGGTTATGCCTGCGCCGCTTTGCTTGGTCGCAAAGGCGCGTTCTGGCAACACGAGAGTTATGATCATGTTGTGAGAAACGAAAAAGAGTTAATGCGCATCCTGAATTACATCGTCAACAACCCAGTCAAAGCAGGATTAATCAACGACTGGCGCGATTGGCCGTACACATACGTTAATCCAAGCCTCCTGTAACGCAAGTCTATAGACTTGCGTTACAGGCTACCTGCTGTAGAACAAGTCTATAGACTTGTTCTACAAGGAGCCACAATGAACATCACCCTCCACATCAACGGCATTGACCACGAGATCGAAGCGCCTGCACATACGACACTCCTCTCCGCTTTGCGTGGATTGGGTTTTCACGGCGCTAAATTTGGCGATGAGCACGGGCTTTCGGGCGCGGACACAATTCTGCTGGACGGCAAACCGGTCAACGCGGGATCGCTGCTGGCCGCGCAAGCCGAAGATCACAAGATCGCGACCATCGAAGCGCTGGGCGAACATCCCGAACAGGGCTGGAAGAAGACCGAAGGCTTACACCCACTTCAACGCGCCTTTGTCGAGACGGGCGCGATCCAATGCGGGTATTGCACGCCCGCGCAGATCCTAGCCGCGAAGGCACTGCTCGATAAAAATCCAAACCCAAGCGAAGAAGAAGTGCGCGAAGCAATCGCCGGCGTGTTGTGCCGTTGCACGGGTTATCTCAAACCTGTGCAGGCGGTGTTGCGTGCGGCGGCGGAGTTGCGGGGGGACACAGTGATCAGTGATCAGTTTTCAGTGTTCAGTGGCGGACCGATTGAATTTCCAAGCGCGTCTATGGACGACACGCAACACGCAACACGCAACACGCTTGTCACGCCAAAAGTTGTCCTCACCCCCGAAACACACATCTACCAGACCGTCGGCAAGCCTGAGATCAAAGTGGACGCGGTCAAACTCGCGCAGGGCAAGCCCGCCTTCGCGGCGGACTTCGAGAAGCGCGGACTGCTCCACGCTAAAGTCCTGCATTCGCCGCACGCGCACGCCCGCATCAAGCGGATAGACACCCGCCGCGCGCGTGACATGGAGGGGGTCGCCGCTGTTTTGACGTGGGAGGACATCCCGCGCGTCGTCTACTCCACCGCGGGTCAGTCCGACCCGATCCCTGGGCCGCTGGACGCGTTCTCGCTCGACAACAAAGTCCGCTTCGTGGGCGACCGCGTCGCGTTCGTCGCGGCGGAAACGCCCGAGATCGCGGAAAAAGCCCTCAGCCTGATCGAGGTCGAGTACGAAGTGTTGGAGTCGCTTCTCGACTCGCGGCAGGCCCTCGGGAGTCCGATCCGCATCCACGACGAGCCGGAGTACGTCAACTTCGCGGATTCCAATCCAGAGAAGAATCTTGCCGCGGAGATCCGCATAGACATCGGAAACGTGGAAAAAGGATTTGCCGAGGCCGACCAGATTTTTGAAGCAGAATACACCGTTCCTAAAGTTCAGCAGGCGCACATCGAGCCGCACGTCGCGGTCACGTATTGGGACGAGGATGACCGGTTGGTGATTCGCACATCCACGCAAGTGCCCTTCCACGTGCGGCGGATGCTCGCGCCCGTGCTGGGACTGCCCGTCAAGCGCATCCGCGTCATCAAGCCGCGCATTGGCGGCGGCTTCGGCGGCAAACAGGAAGTGCTGATGGAAGACGTGGCCGCGCATCTGACGATTGCCACCAGGCGGCCTGTGATTTACGAGTACACGCGCGAGGAGGAATTCATCGCCTCGCGTTCGCGCCATCCCATGCGCGTGCGGATGAAGACCGGCGTCAAGAAAGATGGGACGATCACCGCCAACGAGATGGTCGCCCTCTCGGACACAGGCGCGTACGGTTGCCACGCGCTGACCGTCACGGGCAACACTGGCCACAAGTCCATGGCGCTGTACGTGGGAGACGGCGAATACCGCAAATCGCCGAACATCCGCTTCTACGCAGACATCGTCTACACCAACACGCCGCCCGCGGGCGCGTATCGCGGCTACGGCGTGCCGCAGGGATATTGGCCGCTGGATCGCCACATGGAGAAGATCGCGCGGGCGTTGAATCTCGACCCCATCGAATTCCGCTTGAAGAACGCCATTCACGCGGGCGAATATCATCCATTCTCAACAGCCTGGAACGAGGGTCGCGAGCCGCGCCCTGAGATTATCCACACGGTTGGATTGGAACAATGTGTCGCCCAGGGTCGCGCAGCGATTGGGTGGGATGAGAAGTTTGGGAACGAGGCGTGGCACAATCCGTCAAAAGTCGAAAGCGATGCCCTGAGCGCGTCGAAGGGTCAAAAGTCGGGTGGTTCGACCTTCGACCTTCAACCTTCGACCCGGAGAAAGGGCATCGGCGTCGCGCTTGTCATGCAGGGAACCGCGATCCCCTATTTGGATATGGGCGGCGCTTCGATAAAAATGAACGATGACGGTTCCTTCAACTTGCTGGTCGGCGCGACGGACCTTGGCACAGGCTCGGACACCGTGCTGGCGCAGATGGCCGCCGAGGTATTGGGCGTTCCAGTGGATGACATCCTGTGCTACTCCTCGGACACCGACTTCACGCCGTTCGACAAGGGCGCGTACGCGTCGTCCACAACGTACATTTCAGGGACTGCGGTTTTCAAAGCCGCGGAGATTTGCGCGGAAAGAATTAAGATTCGAGCGGCGAAGATGCTGGGTAAACAGGTAGACATGTACACAGGTACACACGTATACAAACCGGATGAGATTCGACTTGTAAATAAAATGGCAGTGGCTCCTGATGGCAGGTCGGTTTCACTGGCGGATATTGCATTGGATACGTTGCACAAGAATGAGCAAGAGCAAATCATGGGAGTCGCGTCCTACGTCTCGCCATCCTCACCGCCGCCGTTCGCGGCGCAGTTCGCAGAAGTGACTGTGGACACGGAGACGGGCGCTGTTACCGTGGACAAGCTTGTGATGGCGGTTGACTCGGGCGTCATCGTGAATCCGCTCACAGCGTCGGGGCAGATCGAAGGCGGGATGACGCAAGCCCTGGGCTACGCGGTCTGCGAGGAGATGCGCTACGATGAAAAGGGTCGGGCCATCGAACGCGACTTCGACCGCTACCACATCTTCCGCGCCGACGAGATGCCGGAGTTGGAAACCATCTTCGTGGAAACCTTCGAGCCGAGCCACCCGTTCGGGGTCAAGGCTGTGGCGGAAATTCCCATGGACGGGGTCGCGCCCGCGGTGGGCAACGCGGTGCTGGATGCGGTCGGAGTCAACGTGGACAATAATCCCATCACGCCCGAGAAGGTGTGGAAAGCATTACAAGGTAAAATAGAAAGCAATTAGCAAGGAGAAAACCATGAGCCAGATCTACAAATTGCCGCTTGTGCTGGAACCCCAACCTGAGGGCGGGTATACCGTTACCTGTCCGCTTTTGCCCGAATTAATCACTGAGGGAGATAACGCGCAGGATGCGTTGCAAAATGCAAACGATGCATTGGCGGCTATCGTGGAGGGACAGATCTACAAATTGCCGCTTGTGCTGGAACCCCAACCTGAGGGCGGGTATACCGTTACCTGTCCGCTTCTGCCCGAATTAATTACCGAAGGGGATAATGTTCAGGATGCGTTGCAAAACGCAAACGATGCATTGGCGGCTATCGTGGAGGGACTGGCAACACTTGGCAAATCCCTGCCGCCCGCCTGACATGCCCAACCCAATCTATGTCATCGGCCACGTCAACCCGGATGCCGACTCCATCGTCGTCCGCCGTCGGCAACGCGGTGCTGGATGTGGTCGGAGTCAACGTGGACGAGAATCCGATCACGCCCGAGAAGGTGTGGCGGGCGATAAAAACGAGATAAAAGAAAAGGCCGGATACCCGCAATGTCGGGACTTTGATAAACAGGTAAAATAGGGACACTCTCATTTGGAGGCACATATGGTTACCATCGCTCCCGAAAATATCAGGATCATTCCCAACGCCAAAGGCAAACCCACTGGCGTGCTTATTGACATGAAAACATGGGAGTCCATCCTGGAGGCCCTTGAACTGGCCGAGGATCTTCCAATTATTAAACAGGCGCTGGCGGACCTCAAGTTGGCTGGGGGCGATCCAATCAAGGCCGGTTTCATTCCCTGGCCTGAAGCGCGCGCCAAGTTGGAGAAAATGGATGCCAAAAAGTAAGCCCAATGCGTTCCTGTATCCCTACGCATGGGATGACTTCAACCGGTTACCTGGTAATGTGCGCCGCCAGATTACCGTCACGATCAATGCGCTTGCAAAAAATCCGCGTCCATCGGCCAGCAAACAGTTGGATATACCAGGCGAAACAATGGAGGTCAGGCGATTCAGCATGGGTCATTGGCGTATTATTTACACGATGGAAAACGAGCAGGCAATGATCATCACAATTCGCCGCAGGCCGCCCTATGATTATGAAGACCTGGAAAACTTGCTTAAGGGGCTATAAATCATGCCGGATCAAATCTTCGTCATCGGCCACGTCAACCCCGACACCGACTCCATCGCGGCGGCCATGGGCTACGCCTGGCTGCTGCGCGCACACGACGAAATCCCGCAACGCCAAAGAAGGTATGGAGGGCATTACAAGGTACAATAGAAAACAATTAGCAAGGAGAAAACCATGAGCCAAATTTATAAATTACCGCTTGTACTGGAACCTCAACCCGAAGGCGGGTATACCGTTACCTGCCCGCTTCTGCCTGAATTAATCACCGAGGGAGATAACGTGCAGGATGCGTTGCAAAATGCAAACGACGCATTGGCGGCTATTGTGGAGGGGCTGGCCGCGCTCGGCAAATCCCTGCCGCGTGCGCTCCAACCTGCCAACGACAACACATCGCTTTGGGTTGAAACAGTATTGGCCGTGGCATGAAATACCGCGAAATATCCAAAAAATTGAACGCGCTTGGCTGCGAAGAAGTGGCGCGCAAGAGCAAAGGCTCGCATCGGCTTTGGCACAATCCCGCAAATGGCCGCGTTGCGCCTTTACCAGATTGGGACGCAAAAGACATAAAGTTCGGCACATTGCGAGCCTTCCTGCGGCAACTTGGCATTGAGTGGGAGAAATTCCAGCAAGGATGAAATGACCCCTCCCATCACGCCGGAGAAGGTGTGGAGGGGATTGGTTACCAGTCGTCAGTGAACAGTCATCAGTGAGCAATAAGAAAAGGAGTCCCCCATGTCCCCTCGTGTCACTTCTTACGGCAAATGTTTCCTGTGCGGCGAGATGCTCGCCAAAAACGCCGTCAGCCGCCACCTGGCAGAGTGCATCCCTGCCCACGAAATGGGGAAAGGCAAGCCCGAACGCCTGTTCCACCTGCAAGTAGAGGGCGCCGAAGCCCCGGAATACTGGCTGCATCTCGAAATCCCTGCCAGCGTCACGCTGGAGAAACTGGACAACTTCCTGCGCGCCATCTGGCTGGAATGTTGCGGCCACCTGAGCGCCTTCGAAATTCACGGCGTCCGCTACGAGGTCGCCCTCGAGGGCGCCGACTTCTCCTTTTACGATGAGCCGCCCAAAGCCATGAAATCGGCCAGACTGGAGAAAACCCTGGCCGTTGGCGGCGCCTTCACCCACGAATACGACTTCGGCACGACCACCGAACTGAAACTGAAGGTCGTTGGCGAGCGGATGGGAACGCGGCCCAAAGGAAAAGTCCGCCTGCTGGCGCGCAACTATGCCCCCGACCTGCGCTGTAAGGTCTGCGGCGCGCCAGCGGAAGACCTATACGTTTACGAATACCCCTGCGAGCCGTATTGCGAAGAACATGGCATGGACAAGTACGGCGAAGAGGGCCTGCTGCCGCTGGTCAACTCGCCGCGCACAGGCGAATGCGGCTACACCGGGCCATTCGACGAGTCGCTGAGGTTCGAAGAAAAAACGCCGGGCAACCAAGAATGACAAGAGAACTTCCCGAATGCTTTGAAACTTTGGGACATTTCCAAAGCGGGTAAAATACAGTCATTGACCAAAATCCACGCGATCGGCCGCGTCAACCCCGATGCCGACTCCATCCCCGCCGCCATGGGCTACGCCTGGCTCTTGCGCGAACGGGGTGAAATCCCATCACGCCTGAGAAGGTGTGGCGGGTGATTAAGAATCAGCAAGCAAGATCAGGCTGAAATCCAAAAAAGATGCGAATTGCTCTTCATGTTTGTTGATCGAGCTTCTAGCAGCCTGTCGGAAAAAGAAATTTAGGACACAGATTGACACGGATCTTTGATAATTTCGGCCCCAAATCCGTGCGCGAAGCGTCTGTGAAAATCTGTGTCCCATAAAGAGAAAAATGGACTTCTCCGACAAACTGCTAGCCAAGGCGAGATATAATTGGAGCAGGTTAATATGCTTAAATCCATGCCAATCAAAACAAAAGTTCAACCCATCGGTTTTCCGCCTGTCTCAAAAACGCTGCCGCAGGCTGTAAAGAAAATCGTCGAAACGCTCAAGCCGGAGAAGATCATTCTCTTCGGCTCATACGCGTACGGCAATCCCACGCCTGACAGCGACGTGGATTTATTGGTTATTATGAACACAACTGCGAAACAAACAGAACGTTATCTTGCAGTCTCCCGCGTATTAAGCCCGCGCCAATTTCCTGTGGATATCATTGTAAAAACGCCAGCAGAGATAAAGTACGCGTTACCCAATAAAGAAAATTTTTTTATACGGGAAATTATCTTGAGAGGAAAAACGCTCTATGAACGCAGAAAGCGACTTTGAAATATGGATTGACCACGCGGAAGACGACGCCAACGCGGCGGGAAAATTATTGCGAGGCAAGAAACCATCCATTTACGGCGCATGTTTTCACGCGCAACAATGCGCCGAAAAATATATGAAAGCCCTGCTGGTGGTCAAAGGAAAACGCTTCCCCATGATCCACGATCTGGTCACAATAAACGATTTGTTACAGCGAGCAGGAATCAACATGGAAGTTTCGGAAAACGATCTGGGACTTTTATCTTCTTACGCAGTCAGGGCGCGTTACTCGGGAGAACATCCTGAAATGGAAGACGCCAAAGAAGCGATCCAAATCGCAAAAACCATCCGCAAATTTTCGCGCACATTTTTAGAACTCAAATAATGCCCAACCCCATCCACGTCATCGGCCACGTCAATCCCGATACCGATTCCATCGCGGCCGCGATGGGTTACGCCTGGCTCCTGCGCGAACGCGACGGCGCGAACACCGTCGCGGCGCGGGCGGGCGCGCTCAACCCGCAGACCGCCTGGGTATTGAAGACCCTCGGCCTCGAAGCGCCCGTCCTGCTCACCGACGCCTCGCCGCGCTTCGAGTCGGTCATGCGCCGCCTCGACACACTCGGCCCTGATTCGCAACTCGGCGCGGCCTGGACACTCGCCAGTAAAACGGGGGGACTCGCGCCCGTCGTCAACGAAGACGGCAAACCCTATGGCCTGATCAACGGCCTCAGCCTCTTCAAATATTTCTCCGACATTCTCGGCCCGCGCCCTGGCGACACCACCGTGCGCGAGATGATGTCCGCGCCCTGCAAAGACGCCGCCGACACCCAAGTCCCCAAGTACGTTGCCAACGCCCACATCCGCGACTCGCTCAACAAGATCCTGCGCGGCGATTACGACGACTACTGGATCGTGGACGAGAACGGCCTCTACCTCGGCATCGCCCACCAGCGCGAAGCGCTCAACCCGCCGCGCCTCAAGATCATCCTCGTGGACCACAACGAGCCGCGCCAGGCCATCGCCGCGCTCGAGGAAGCCGAACTGCTCGAAATCCTCGACCACCACCGCCTCGGCAACCCCTACACCCACACGCCGATCCGCTTCACGGTGGACACCGTCGGCTCGACTTCCACGCTGGTGACGGAGCAGACCGCCGAGGCGGGACTCTCCCTGCCGCCCGCGCTGGCTGGCACGCTGCTCGCGGGACTTTTAGCGGATACGCTCATTCTGACGTCTCCTACCGCCACGCCGCGCGACCACACCGCGGCGGAGAGACTATCCCGCTGGGCCTTCGTAGGCGGGAGTCCGCTCAAAGGTGAGACGCTGGAATCCTACGGCCAGCAGATACTCTCCGCGGGTGCGGGACTTTCCAACCGCAAACCCGAGGAAGTGGTCAGCAACGACATCAAACCTTTCGAGGCGGGCGGATTCAAATTCGCGGTGGCGCAGGCCGAAGTGACCGACCTCCTGCAACTCAGCGAGCATCTCACCCCGCTCACCGATGCCCTCAACGCCCTGCGCGACAAACGCGGCCTCGACTTTGCCATCCTGCTCATCACCGACGTGGTGCGCGGCGCCAGCCGCCTGATCCTCTCCTCCTCCGCCCCGCCCGTCCTCGACGACCTGCCCTATCCGCCCCTCCCCGATGGCACCCGCGACGCGCAAGGCGTAGTCTCGCGCAAGAAACAATTACTGCCGGTGGTGTTGGGATTGCTGGAGAGATAACAAAAGGAATAAAATGGATTTCCAAAAACTCATAGACAGGGCTGTATCCATTCGCAAACTTTACGAAGAAAAAGAACGTGAACTTTACGGCTCCTCATGGACAAGCGAGGAAATCGCCCTCGGCTTTGTCGGCGATGTAGGCGACCTTGTAAAACTCGTTGTGGCCGAAAACGGAAAACGAAATATCCCGGATAGCAGAAGCAAACTCGAGCACGAACTCGCCGATTGTCTTTGGTCAGTTGCCGTGTTGGCAAATTTTCATGAAATAGATTTGGAAAAGGCATTCTTACACACCATGGATGAATTGGAAGAACACCTATATGACAATGGCGAGGGGCAACACCCTGATGACTTCCCCAATACCTTTCTATCACTCCATCGAAACAACAAAACTGACATCCACTTTGTGCAAGGAAAATATAATATGGGCTCAACTGGGGCCGTTGTCTTTTGTGGAACCCATCGATATTAACTTATTGGGTCAAAATTGTTTGAAGATTTAAACACCCAGAATAAAAGTAATGAATTTGGCTTCACGTTAGTTCGAAGACATCCTTTATCTGAAGAGCAGGAACTTCAGTTCGGAAGCAGTTGGTACGAATATTTTGTTTTGGATGGGAAAATTCCTCGATTTCCAATAACACAACTGGATTTGGGTTTATCTACAGACAAAAAATTCATCAGTGGATCGATAGTCAAGCTCTATTCGTACCAACTACCCCGCGGTTCACGCTCCGATATTCGCCTCGATCTGTGGCGAGACTTGAATCAGTATCTTTACCAACCAGCATTACCGATCCTCACAGTGGAAAGACGGTTTGGAGATAAACGTGAAAGTCAAGGTAAAATTGTTTTGGGTAACAAAACCAGAATAGTCATTGATGACAGAGACAAAAAAGAGAAAACCGTTTCACTATCTTTTAAAACTAAAGAGATTGGAACAATAAGCATAGAAGCGACTGTTTTTAAGCATGATGTTCAGCAACAGGAATTCGTAAAAGACAAGGCCATAATTTTCACTTTAAACGGGCAAATCCACGGGTTTCTCCCAAGGGCTTTCATTTCACAGGAGTTGGGTTTCTCAATGCTAAGAGACTCGCTCCTTGTTCAAGTCGACTGCACTAATGCCAGAACAAGTTTCCGACAGGACTTGTTTATGGCCAACCGATGTAACCTAAAAGAAGGCGAGTCGCTCCAAATCCTTCTCGATAAAATAACAGAAGTATTAAAGTCAAGCGATGCCTTGCAAGAATTGAATCAGAATAGGAAGAATAAGATTCTTCGAGAAAATACTGGCGATGAAGAATTGCTAAAATCTCTTTTCCAATCCCTACCATTAGACAAAGATCTTCTAAACTTGTTAAAGAGGGGAGGAAATCTGGATTTCTTCAAGGTCCATCGCCATTTGGAGAATGATGACTCTGCAATGCAAAAGCATGTTCAAACATCGCCACTTGCATCAAAACGTTTTCCTTCAATATTTAAACTCAATAGGAATATGGAGAAAAACGGAGTATATATAAAAAGCATTCCACTCAACGGTAAAGGCACTATTGAATTCGAAACCGATGTTGAGGATGAATACTTATTTCGCCCTCACGAGCGCGGTGAATTTCAAATTCAAATACTTGGGCTTCGTAACAGCGAAATCACTGGCGGAACAAGAAGGGTAAGACCCCAAAAAGTCGAAGACACATTTAATGTGACTGTCGCGGGACCTACCAATAACTCAATTAAGGTCGCCTTTGAGCCGAAAGATAGCTTATCGGTGGGGGAAGAAATAGAATTAAATGCCCGTTTATCATCTCCATCAGGAGATTTAGAATCAATTTTCTACATCAAAATCATTGATCCAAAAAAACAACAGGAAAAATCGCAAAGTGAACGGCCCCAACCTCCTGCCTTACCTATCCCTATTCGCGTTTACGCAAAGCCTGAAAACGAAGATGAAAAAGCATGGGCAGATTTTACTCCCCATTGGACAGGTGACGACATTATCAAGGTAGTACCTGGAGAGTCGGAAAAAATTGTAGAGGGCATCGCTATCAATATGGATAGTTTTGTTATTAAGCGCTATTTGTCAAAGAACCGAATAAACACAGAAAATGGAATCAAATTTATCAAAGACAAGTATTTTACCTCGGTATATCTACATGGTTTATTTCTTTACGGAATCTTTGACAAATTAAATAAGCTTGACGACAATCCAAGATACGATATAGAAGAACTCATACCGACTTTAATGAAACCGTATAGTTCGTTTCTTGTCTACGAAAACATTGATGAGACCATATTATCAACGCTTAGAGTAGAATGAGTAAATTGGTTTGACATTATCCGCTCACCCAAAATAAAAATCGGCGGTCCTGTAAAGCTCCCCGCCCTCCTCCTGACACCCTCCTGCCACAATTCCATGTTATCCTCCGCGCATGACACATCGCATCCTCGTCGTGGATGACGAGCCCTCGGTCACCGATTTGCTGGCATACAACCTCCGCAAGGCGCTGTACGATGTGCAGGTCGCCGCGGATGGGCGCGCGGCCTTGCGCCTCGCGGGGGAATTCCAGCCCGACCTGATCCTGCTCGACCTGATGATCCCCGAAGTGGACGGCCTCGATGTGTGCCGCGAACTCCGCAAGACCAGCAATGTGCCTGTCATCATGATCACCGCGCGCGGCGAAGAGATTGACCGCGTCATCGGCCTCGAGCTCGGCGCGGACGATTACGTCACCAAGCCGTTCAGCGTCCGCGAACTGATGGCGCGCATCAAGGCCGTCCTGCGCCGCGCGCAAAATGACAACACCGAACCGTCCACGATCATCTCTGGCGCGGGCAACCTCCGCATGGACGTGGAACGCCGCGTCGTCACT
>Ga0210042_1001404_pt1 | contig 20032 bp, 15 predicted proteins | sample CryGeymeta201518_FD_183982 | JGI IMG/M metagenome (GOLD analysis project Ga0210042, IMG submission 183982) | Groundwater microbial communities from Crystal Geyser aquifers in Utah, USA - Crystal Geyser metaG 2015-18 (SPAdes) (version 2) | ecosystem: Environmental > Aquatic > Deep subsurface >... | reverse complement strand
TAAGAAAAAAAACAACAAAAAAACTCTTTTTATTTGAAAATAGTTTTTCTACTAAACACGAGAATAGAATTATTAGTCCGCCACTTACGCCGATAAATGCGGCACTGCTTTGGTTCATCCGGGAATTAATAAGAAAGATGGGAATTGTTGAAAAGATCCAAACAGCAAGGAATTTCCATAGTTTGTTTCTTTTGTCTCTAATTATTTTAGTAATAAATACACCGGTAACAATAAATAGAATTATCAAAGACAAGAACCTGTTGGAAGGGAAAAATATATTTGAAAATTCGGTGATAAATCTTTCAAGGTAATTAAGCAAATTGAAACCAAAATGACGGTCGTTTCCATTTGAAACAAAATAATTTTTAATAAAAGAATTAAACATCAAAAGTTTATGCCTGTAATCAAAGAGAACAAAAGAAGCCAGGGGTAATAAAAAAGCAGCCAAGGAAAGGAAAATATTCTTTATCCCAATTTTGGTTCTACCGAGAACAAAATACAGGACTATAAGTGGAAGAGTAAAAATAATATTTAATATTTGAAATTGGATTGCCATTGCCAGACAAAACAATGAAGGAATTAGGTATTTTTCATTTTTGGTGCAAAATTTGTAAAAGAAATAAAACATAAGAAAAAGGAAAGGAACCGAGGGACCCGGGTTCGATAACCAATAAGCATAGGAGATCGCTTCGAAAGAGGCGGCGTAAATAAAAGCAGAGATTAAACCAACTTTTGCGTTAAAAAGGTTCTTTCCAATGTGAAACAGTATATAGACGGAAGACAAGTTAAAGAGAAATGAAACGATTGATCCGGCTCGCGGATCGCCTTTAAAAATATAATAAAAAAAACCAACAAGATAATAATATAAAGGGCCGTGGAAGATTCCTTCAACCTCACTAACGGGGCCGATTAAAGTTAATTTTTTCTCCGTAAAGATTTTCATCGAAGCAATCAGATCTCTTGCTTTTTCATAATCGAAAGTAAGGAAGTTGGGCCAATGCCTGAGGCGCAAATAAAGACCCAGTCCAAGGATTAAAAAAAGGAGAGTGTAGGTTCGAATATCCTGTTTTTTCATTGTCCACCTTTAATTTTAATCATAAAGAACCTAAAATGGAAGGAATGGAACTCTCGATTGTCATAGTAAGTTACAATACAAAGTTGCTTTTGCAGAGGTGTCTTGAAAGTTTGGGAGGAGAGAAAAAATCAAACGAACGGGAAATTATTGTAGTAGATAACGCGTCTACTGATGGAAGTCAGCAAATGCTTGAGGAGAAATTCCCTTTAGTCAAGCTGATTAAAAACGCTGAGAATGTCGGATTTGCCAAGGCTGTTAATAAGGGTGTTTCTCTTTCCGAGGGAGGGTCGATTCTTCTTTTAAATTCAGATACGGAAGCAAAAGAAAACACCTTGGTAGTTCTTTTAGAATTCAAGAAAAAGGTTCGGCCGGCGATAATTGGTCTTAAAATGCTCAACCCTGACGGGAGTGTTCAGTCTTCAGTTTTTCGTTTGCCGACAATAAAAAAGGCTTTTGCCGAATATTGGCTTGGGGAAAAAGGAAGCTTTTCAAAGTATCAACCGGAGGGGGAGAGAAATCAGGAAGTAGAAGCTGTCTCCGGCGGGGCAATGCTAATTTCTCGAGAGGTAATTGATAAAATAGGATTGCTCGACGAAAGATACTTTATGTATTTTGAAGATCTTGATTATTGCCGTCGAGCGAGAAAAGCCGGTTTCAAAATTTATTATCTGCCCTCAGCTAAAGTAGTTCATGAACATGGTGCCAGTGGTAAACTTATGGCGTCCCAGGAAACCCAGTGGCGCAGATTGATTCCTTCGAGTAAAATATATTATGGAGCAATCAAACATTTTATGATTAACTTCGTAATTTGGTCGGGGCAGAAGATTAATCGTCTATTTGCAAGAGTTTCGAATGAAAAGAATTAATCCTAAATCAATTTTGATTATTTTGATCGGCTTGGCAATTGCTTTTCTGGGTTATCAACTTAGAAAGCAGCAGTTTTCTTCGTTTCCTCCTATAAACGATACCGGAGACGAATATAAATATGCCTTTAACGGAATATCCCTTATTAAAAAAGGTGTCCCAGAGTCGTGGTCATGGTGGAGTAATTACGGAGAGTTTCCTCTTAAAAACTTCAGAGGAACGGAGTTTCGGATGGTTAAGCCGTACTTTGACGAACCTCCACTTTTTGGTTTGATGATGGGTTCTTATGCAATCAGTAAGGGGATGGATTATTACGACAAAGTGGACGCGGGAGCGCTTCGTTGGCCGATGCTTAAAATAGGGGCTTTAAATGTCTTTTTATTGTTTATTCTTATATATTTAGTTTCCGGTCTAAAAGAAGCAATAGTTGCTTCGCTGCTATATGCCACAATCCCAACAATTGTTCTTTCGTCGAGAATGCCCTTTGCAGAAAATATTATGATTTCTGTTTTACTCCTTTGTCTCCTCTGTTTACATTTTTTTCTGCGTAATAATTCGAAGACTCTTCTTGTTTTATTTTCAATTATTTCTGGTTCTGCTGTCCTAATGAAACAAATAGGTGTTTATATCCCTATAACTCTTTTTTTAATCCTTCTTTCTCAAAAAAAATATAAACCAACGATTACGGTAGCTGTTTCATCAATTATTTTTTTTGGGATTTGGCTCGTTTATGGATATCATTATAATTGGGAGCTATTTATCCATCTTCAACAAACATTTAGCGGTAGGGAACTATATTTACCAACAATGGTAATTAATTTATTTGATACTTTTAGAATTGCCGAAAAGATGATGTCGAGTGACGGTTTACTCATTTTTAGCTGGGTTTCACTGGCGGTATTTCCTCTGATATTTGGCAATATGAAATCCAAGAGCAAACTGCCCGGGTTGATTGTCGGAATAAGCTCGGGAATCTATTTACTTTTACTTTCGATATCCAGCGGGCATTTGAAAGGGTGGTATCGGTATCCACTTTTCCCTTTCGCCTGTTGGGCGGCAGGAGTAATGTTTCTAAGAATTCTGGAAAATCCCAAATTTTTGAGTTCGTTTTTCTTTGTTAGTCTAGCCTTTTTTGGCAGTTACATCAGCGGTAATGGAGAACATAACTTTAGCCGTCTTCAAGTAAGGGTGTTTCAGTTTATTTTCCCATTAATAATGACCCCTTTTTTACTTAATGAAATATTCGGGCAGGAAAACTTTGGCAAAAAAATAAAAATAATTTCGAAGGCAACACTTCTTATAATTTTTATTTTAATAATAGTAATGAACATGAGAGCTATTTACCTTTACCAGGACCAATTTTGGTATTAAGATAATGATTTTTTTAATTGCCCTAACTCTTCTTAAGCTGGTCGGTTTTTTGTTATTATCCATCGCGATATTTTATCTTCCCGGTCATTTATTGATACAAAAAAAATCCAAACAGATATCCTCTTTTGAGGATTTATTTCTGTCTTTTTGCATAGGGATTGTTTTATTGATTACTTTTTCGGTTATTTTTGGAATTACAAAATTAAGGTTTCTGGTTTTGCCCACAATAATTATTTTAGGGATTTTTTCTTTATACAAAGGAGCTTTGGGTGGGTTGAAAAAATGTTTTCAGGCGATTCTCGGAAACAAACCACTTCTGGCGATAATAATTATCGGTATATTAGTACAAGGATTTATTAATTTTCCCAGCGGGATGAAATATAAAGAAGGGATTTATTTTTGGAGCTCTCAGGGGCACGATGGTCTTTGGCACGTATCTTTAATGAAGGAAATGAAGAATCATTTTCCGCTGAATAACCCGTTGTATGCCGGCAGGCCGGTGCAGAATTACCACTATTCCTGTGATCTTTTGATGGGGGAATTTTATAGACTGTTCCCATTTTTTGACCCTCTTGATTTATATTTCCGTTTTTTCCCGGTAATTTTTTCTTCGCTGATAGGCTTGGGGGTTTTCTCTTTTACAAAGAAGAAGTGGAACATGACTTGCGCTTACTGGGCAATGTTTTTTACTTATTTTTGTGGTAGTTTTGGCTATATTTATTCAGTAATGAAAGGTGGTTTTCTGTTTGCAGGAGAGGCTGTTTTTTGGGCAGCTCAAGGAAATACTATTTTAGGTAATCCACCGCACGCTTTGGGACTTATCTTGCTTACGGCATCTGTACTGCTTTTACAGATTTGGTCAGAAGAAAAGAAGACTTTTTGGCTGATAGTTTTAGGATTTTTGGGATTTTTCTTAACCACGGTCAAGATCTCCTCTGGAGTTATTTTATTAATTTCATTGGGTGTTGCCGGTTTATTCTATCTTGTAACAGAAAAAAGACTTAGTATTTTAATATTAAGCGCGGTATTGGGAATAACAAATTTTGTCTCTTTAAAGATGATTAGCCCTTCGGCCGAATCATTTATCATGTTTCTCCCGCTTTGGTTTCCAAGGACAATGATGGTTGATAAACTAAGCGATGTTAGTTGGGAATTAAAAAAACAGCATTATATTTCAAAAAATACCTGGCACAGTTGGTTAAGAGTTTACCAACTTGAAATTGAAGCAATTTTGATTTTTATAGTTGGTAATTCTGGGATGAGAATACTGGGATTTTTGGAAGTTATCAAGAGGATAAAGAAGATTGGAGTTGTTGATATATTTTTGTTTTCTTGCCTTGTTTTTCCATTAGTTTTGGTTCTTTTGTTTGTCCAAAAAGGAATAATCTATAATTTTATTCAGTTTATGCAGATTTATCTTCATTTTTTAGGAATTTTTGCCGGTGTTTCTGTCGCCTTTTTGTTAGGTAAGATAAAAAATATAAAAGTAAAGATAATTTTAGCGGTGGTTATTATTTTTCTTGCTGTTCCAACGGCGGTTGGGAATCTGTTTGATTTTTACGGACGCGGTGCCAGACCTAATGCTAAAGTGACATATCCGGAACTAAGCGCTCTTGATTGGCTCAGGAAAAACTCAAGACCTAAAGACATAGTGTTGACTAAACCGTTTTACAAGAGGACTGGGAAGGAAGAATATCGTTATCCGACAAGACCTTGGCCGATATCTGCCTGGTATAGTACGCCTTATGTTTATGTTTTTTCAGACAGATATACTTTTCTTTCCGGTGAGGAACAGTTATTGATTACCGGGTATAAACCGGGAGCGGATTTGGAATTAATCAGGGAATTTTTTAAGCAAGGTAATTTTGAGTTCAATAGAAAACTGCTAAAAGAGAAAAATATTTCATATATCTATATTAGGAAGGATGAAGTTGATAAGCCTTTAAGTGAAGGCGAAAACGGGATTAAAGAAGTCTTTGCCAACGATGAAGTTTTAATATTCTCAACAAAATAATTTAGGAATATAAGCAGAGCTTGATTCTCGCGCTGCGAGAAATAAGTAAAGCGATTCTCGCTTTGCTCGAAAAACGAATACCTTAAATTTACCGTAAATTCTAGTAAGATGAGTATTTACAAAACGCAGCTTTAAAAGATGAAAAAAAAGATACTGATTATTACCATTTTTGTAATTGCTTTGGCGATAAGACTGGTAAAGCTAGATACGGTGCCGATTGAACTTTTTGGTGATGAACTCGACGCCGGTTATCAGGCGTATTCTATTTTAAAAACAGGGAAAGATATTCGGGGATATAAATTCCCGATATATTTTCACAGTCTTTCGGAATCAAAAGCCCCGGTTTATCTCTATGCTACAGTACCTTTTGTGGCTGTTTTTGGTTTAAATGAATGGGGGGTTAGACTTCCGGCCGTCTTTTTTGGGATGGCGGGGATACTATTTATTTACCTTTTGGCAAAGGAACTTTTTTCCGATGAGAAAATTGCCACTGTCTCCCTTTTAATATGTTCGATTTTGCCGTGGCATATCCAATATAGCCGTGCTGGGTTGGAAGAAACGCTTTTAATGACTTTGGTTACTGGAGGGATATACTTTTTCCTAAAATCTTTCCGAAGGAATTCCTCTCTTTTATTGTCTGTCTTGTTTTTTGGTCTTTCGGTGTACACTTACCCGACAGCGGTAATTTTTACTCCGATTATCTTTCTGATTTTAATATTAATATTCCGAAGGGAAATAACTCTTATCAAGCCAAAACTTATTGTTTCTGCTTTGGCCTTATTGGCACTAGGGTCAATCCCGTTTTTAATGGGGATCAGTACCGGTCAATCACAGGAAAGATTTTTTAAAATCTCGATTTTTAGTGATCAAAAGTCGATAGATAAAATTATCCTTAAAAGGGCTAACTCTAGTGTTGAGGAAAGAATTTTCCATAATAAACTAACGCGGTTTAGCAGTGTTTTCTTGGAAAATTATCTGACAACTTTTTCTCCCCAATTTCTTTTTCTGAAAGGGGATCCTGCTCCTCGGCACAACTCTGGGCAGGGACAACTTTTGTGGTCCCTTACTCCTTTTTTAATTGTTGGTTTCTATGAAATATTAAAGCAGTTAAAAGATAAGAAATCTAGATTTCTGTTACTTTGGCTCCTGTCTTCGCCGATTGCTTCGTCTTTGACCTCTGACGGGGCAACACATGCCGGCAGATTGTTTATTATGATTCCGCCGCTCGTAATTATGATAAGTTTAGGTTTAGCCAGAATATTGGCTTTGCCCGGATTGAAGGGGAATTTTCTAAAGCCAGTAGTTGTCTTGGCAATTCCGATAAGTTTTGTCTTTTACCTACATCAATATTACGTGCATTACCCGAAAGAATCTTGGCAGTATTGGCAATATGGATACAAAGGGGCAATGACACAACTCAGGGAAGTTGAGGGAAATTATGATCGAGTTATATTAAACAATAATCATGAGCCGATTCTTCTGAGACTTTTATTTTGGGGAAAAGTTGACCCTCTTTGGTTCAGGAGCAACTTTTCCGATGATGTTGCATCCAGTGAAATTTTGCCTGGTTTTGACGGTTTTAAAGTTGGTAAATATTACATTGGAGGGCTAAAGGATAGGAAATATTTAGACAGTCTACTTGATGAAAAAACTTTATATCTTGCTTTTCAGGGCGACGAAATACCTGGCGATTGGAATTGGATGGAAAAGCCACCAGCGGGAATAAAAGTTTTATCGCTGACAAAAAATCCTTTGGGAGATCCTTATCTTTATCTTTTAACCGGAAAAAAATGAAATCATTTTTCACCAGCAGTAAGTTTATTCTTGTAATTATTATCGTTCTCTCGTTTTTTTTAAGAACTTACAAGATTTCCGACAACCCCCCATCGCTGAATTGGGACGAAGTTTCTCATGGTTATAACGCTTACTCGATTCTAAAAACGGGAAAAGATGAATGGGGAATTAAATTCCCATTGATCTTTCGCGCATATGGGGATTATAAACTGCCCCTTTACATTTATTTAACTGCAGTTAGTGAACTCTTCTTTGGATTAAACTCTTTTTCTATTAGACTCGTTTCCGCCCTGTCAGGGGTTGGGCTCGTTATCCTTGGTTATTTGATAACAAAAAAACTTACCAAAAACTCAGCTTTTTCCTTGATAGCGGCTTTTTTGACTTCGGTTTCGCCATGGGGTCTTTTTTTGTCAAGGGTAGCAGTTGAAGCAAATCTTGGCGCTTTTCTTTTTGCCTTAGGGCTATATTTGTTAATTTCGTGGCTAACTGATTATCGGCAAAGGGAGTTGGCGTTTGCCGCCCTTTTTTGGGGGCTATCTCTTCACGCCTATAATTCCGCCCGAGTTTTGATTCCTGTATTTATGGTGCTGACAACGATGTTTGTTATAAAAGAGAAAAAGGGCAAGCAACTTTTAATGTTTTTCTTAATATTACTTATTTTTTGGCTGCCAATTGTTGGCCAGTTTTTTAATCGATCCGGAACAGTCAGATTTGAATGGGTGTCTTTGATCGACCAAGGAAAGATTAGCCAGATTATTCAGAAGAGAGAGACTTCAACATTACCCAAGACAATTACCAGGGCCGTTTATAACCGCCCCACATTTTTTGTTTTTTACGCTCTGAGGAATTATTTTGTCAATCTTTCTCCGAAGTATTTATTTTTCCGTGGAGGTTCTCATTATCAGTTTTCTTTACCCAACCATGAACTTCTTTATCTGGTCGCTGCCCCGTTTTTACTTCTGGGGCTCATTAAAATTTTAATCAAAGGAAATAAGGAAGAAAGACTTATAGGTCTTTGGTTCTTTGCCTCGTTTATCCCTTCGGCAATTACAAAGGACGCCCCCCATGTTTTAAGAAGTATTCTCGTTTTGCCTTCCCCAATGATACTGACGGCCCTGGGTTTACAGTTGACGGTAAATTTTTTGAAAGGGAGATCAAAATTCGGAGGGAAGTTGCTAATATTTGTTTTGACACTTGCTGTCTTTGTCAGTTTTGGCAGGTGGTGGAATGATTATTCGAATATTTACCCTAAGGCCTACAGTTGGTCTTGGCAGTATGGGTATAAGGAGGTAGTTTCTTATATTAAGAGTGTTTATGAAAAATACGACAAGATTTTTTTTACGAAGAGGTATGGAGAACCCCATGAGTTTATTTTGTTTTATTTTCCGTGGGATCCCGGTAAGTACCAGGAAGATCCAAATAAAAAGTGGGATTTCCATGCGAATTGGTATTGGATTGATGGTTTTGATAAGTTTGAATTTATCAATGATTGGGAGATACAGGAGGTGGTTAATAAACCCATAGTACAAAATACAAAATACAAAATACTTTTAATTACCAGCCCGGGAAACTATCCAGAAGAATGGAACAAATTAAAAATGATAAACTATTTGGACGAGAAACCAGTATTTGAGATTTTAGAAAAGTGAAAAAAATTGCTTTGATTTTTATCTTTGCCCTGGCTTTATTTTTAAGAGTTTATAAACTTGGAAGTTGTCCGGTTGGATTTTTATGGGACGAGGCAGCATTAGGCTATAACGGCTATTCCATTTTAAAGACCGGCAGAGATGAGTACGGAAAGTTTCTTCCCATCATCTTCAAATCCTTTGGAGATTATAAACCCGGACTGTATGTCTATCTTGCAGTTCCTTCTATTGCCGTCTTTGGATTGAATGAATTTTCTACTCGACTTCCTGCCGCACTATTCGGGTCCTTAACCGTACTCTTGATTTATTTTCTTATAAAAGAAGCCTTTTTCTTAACAACGGAAAGAGATCAAAAGTTTTCCGAAAGACTTGCTTTGGCCATAGCGTTTCTGTTGGCAGTCAGTCCGTGGCATATTAACTTTTCTCGAGGAGCTTGGGAAGTTACGATAATGATTTTTCTTTTAATGTTAGGATTTTACCTGATATTAAAATTTCTGAACAGTAAAAAACTGGTGTTTTTTCTTTTTTCAATTGTTTCGCTGGTATTTTCCCTTTTTGCTTATCAAGCTTCAAAATTACTGATGCCGGTTTTAGCTCTAGCTTTTTTTTATTTTTTTAGGAAATATTTTGAGAAAATTCCCTCAAAAGTCAGAGGAATTTTCATTTTATTAGTGTTCCTTAGTTCCTTTTTGTTTAACATGTTTGCTTCCTTGGAAGGAAGGGGTGGAAGACTAAAGGTAATGAGTATTTTTTCTTATCCCCGTTCTCCCGAAGAAACCCAAAGTTTAATATCACAGGATAAAAATAACAAATTTGACTGGGTAATTTTTCATAGCTCTCCCTTTTATTTCTTTCGTTCCGTCTTGGGTCGATATTTAAATCACTTTTCCGGTAAATTTTTATTCATTAGCGGTGATTGGTCGAATCCACGAAACGGAATTCTTTTCCAAGGAGTAATGTACTACCTGGATTTGGTATTTCTTGCAGCAGGACTAATTTATTTAGCAGGGAAAAAAAGAAACTCGCTTGAAAATTTTATGATCTTTTGGCTCTTTTTTGCTCCGCTTCCCTCAGCGTTAACCAGAGATAGTATTTCCTCAATAAGATCGTTTTCCATGGTAATCCCTCTAATCTTCATCGCGGGAACTGGGGCAATAGAACTATTCTCTTATCTAAATGAAAGAAAAAGTATTTTTAGATATGGATTGAAGTTACTTTTTGTCTTTGTTTATTTAGCGCTATTTATTCGACTTTTAGACTTATATTTTATCCACGATAAATTCTATAATTCAGCCAACAGACTTTTTGGTTATAAAGAAATGATTAATTTTGTCAATTCTCAAATTGTTGATAAAAATGAAGTTGTAATATCGAATAAGTATGGGCAACCGTATATTTATTTCTTATTTTATTCAAAGTATGATCCTAAAAGTTATCAAAAAGTTGCCAATTTGACCAAGAACCCATACGGAGATGTTGGTGAAGTTGAGAGAATTGGTAAGATAGAATTTAGGAGAGTAAATTGGCCTTCAGATAGATTCACAAGAAATTCTCTTTTTGTCGGAGATGAATTTGAGCTTCCGGTCATAGATATTGTCGGACAGGAAAATATCTATTTTCTTAAGGAAATTAAATATTATAACGGGAATACAGCGTTTAGAATTGTTGAAACTAGGTGACTGTATTTAGTATTTTGTATCTTGTATTAAGTATAAGATATCGAGCGAAAGATATTCGGAGATATACATAATACAAAATACTATATACAAAATACAAAATGAAGAATACTATGAAAAAGATTTTGTTAATTTTAATAATACTACTTGCTCTTTTTTTGCGGGTTTATAAAATTTCCGAATACCCTGCGGGCTTAAATGCAGATGAAGCGGCCATAGGCTACAACGCCTACTCATTGGCAGTGACCGGAAAGGATGAATTTGGACATCCTTGGCCAATAAATTTTCAGTCATTTAATGACTACAAACCCGGTTTATATTTTTACCTTGCCTTACCTTTTGTCAAGGTTATTGGTTTGAATGAGCTGGCAGTGAGATTACCGAGTGCAATTTTAGGGAGCTTGACAGTGCTAGTGTTGTATTTTTTGGTTAAAGAGATGTTTTCTCTCGAATTAACACGAATTGATTTCCGAATTAATCCGAATACCTTACCTCTGGTCGCTGCTTTTCTCTTGGCAGTTTCTCCCTGGCATCTCCATTTCTCCCGCGGGGGTTGGGAGAGCAATGCCTCGGTCTTTTTTATGACTTTTGGTGTTTATCTGTTTTTTCTATCTTTGAGAAGTCCAAAAAATTTTGCATTTTGCACTTTGAGTTTTGCGTTGTCGATGTTTACTTATCATAGTGCGAGGGTAGTTGTTCCTCTGTTAGCTCTCGGATTTATTTTGTTCTATGGAAGAAAGATCTTTGTTAAGGCTAATTTCCGCTGGTTGGCAATTGCTTTTCTGACAGGTATCATACCTGTCACAGTGCTGATTTTTTCTTTTTTGAAGCAAGAAGGCACCTCCCGTTTTTCCGGTGTAGGGATTTTCGCGGACCAAGGACCGTTTTGGCGGACAAATGAACTTCGGGGTCAACATATGAACCCTTTTTCGATTTTTCCTAAAGTAATTCATAATAAATATTTGGAGTACAGCATCCAGTTTTTTGATAACTATTTAAGACATTTTAGTGGTGCCTTTTTGTTTATAAGTGGAGATGAAATTCAGAGAAACAGGGTTATGGAAATGGGCCAGTTTTATTGGATTGATTTGTTATTTTTACTTGCCGGTGTTTATTTTTTGATTAAGAACAAGCCCAAAAATTATTTGTTTATATTTTATTGGTTAGCCATTGCTCCAATCGCCTCTGCCTTAACTTTTCAGTCTCCTCATGCAATCAGGGCATTGAATATGGTGATTCCTTTAGAGATAATTGTCGCCTATGGACTTTTAAATATTTGGAGATTAAAGGGCGGGTTATTTCGTGTTTTTATTGTTTTAGCTTTTGCCTGGAACTTTAGTTTTTATTTACATCAATATTATATTCACTCTCCACAAACTTATCCGGCTGCGTGGGAATACGGATTTAAAGAATTGGTGGGGTATGTTAAAGACCACCAGGGAGAATATGAGAAAATTTATGTGACAAATAAATATGACCAGCCGTACATTTTGTTTGCGTTTTATTTAAAGTATCCTCCGAAAGAGTTCCAAAAAGAGGCAAAACTGACCCCGCGAGATAAATATGGTTTTTCTACAGTAGAAAATTTTGGAGAGTATTATTTTGGCCCTATAAACAGCGGGAATCTCCCCCGAGGAGGGAAGACATTAATAATCGGGGCTCCAAATGAGATTCCTGATTCTGCTACAATAGTGAAGAGAATATATTTTAAAGATGGGAAAACAGAAGCCTTTAGAATCATCGAAAATTAGATTATCGGTGGCTTTAGCCACCCTTAACGAAGAGAGAAGCTTAGGGAATTGTCTTGACAGTGTTAAAGGTTTGGCTGATGAAGTTGTCGTTGTAGATGGTTCATCTTCAGACCGGACAGTGGAGATCGCTAAATTCTTTGGAGCAAAAGTAATTGTTACCGACAATAAACCAATCTTTCATATAAACAAGCAACAGGCGATAGACGAGTGTCAGGGTGAATGGATACTGCAACTTGATGCTGACGAGGTTGTTACTCCGGAACTGGCGGAAGAAATTAGACAAGTTGTTGAAAAAGATACTGATTCACCGGCGGCGTATTGGATTAAACGAAAAAAAATGTTTCTTGGACGTTGGATTAAAAAAGGAGGGCAGTATCCCGACCCAGTAATTAGATTATTCAGAAGAAAAAAAGCCTTTCTTCCTTGTAAAAGTGTCCATGAGCAGATGGTTATTGAAGGGGAGATCAGTTGGTTAAAAAATCCTATGCTGCATTTTCCAACTCCATCGTTTTCGGTTTACATTACCAAGGATAATCGTTATTCCACTTTAACCGCATTGCAAATGAAGGAAAAAAACCTTTCTCTCGGACTTTTTGATTCAATGATTCAAATCATTTTAACGCCATTAAAAGTTTTTTTATCGATATATATTTGGCATAAAGGATTTTTAGATGGTTTTCCGGGTTTTGTTTTCGCTCTCTATTCAGGTCTTCATCAAATGACTGCTTATATAAAATATTGGGAGATAAAGACTTCCGGTAAGATTGACATTCAAAAAGATTGGGTATGATTAACGTTGCGATTGATATTAGCCCTCTTTCTACGGCAAGTAAATTTCGAGGAGTGGGTATGTATATCAAAAGATTGATAGAGGCCTTGCAACACCAAGAAAATCTGAAAATTCTAACTTTTGAAGGTAAAAAAGTTCCTGCAGAGGCAGATTTAGTCCATTATCCTTATTTTTCCCCCTTTTCTTTGACTCTACCATTTTTCTTAAACAAGAAGTTTGTGGTAACTATCCACGATTTGATTCCTTTAGTTTTCCCAAAAGCTTATCCTCCGGGATTAAAAGGAAACTTAAAATTCTTTATTCAAAAATTACTTTTAAAGAAGGCGGCGATGGTTATTACCGATTCACAGAGTTCATCCGCCGACATTGCCAAGTTTATCAACTATCCTAAAGAGAAAATTGCAGTTATTTATCTTGCCGCCGACAGCGAGCTAAAGAGAATTTCTGATGAGAAATTTTTGAACACCATCAGAAAAAAGTTTAATCTGCCTGAGAAATTTGTTTTGTATATAGGCGATGTTAATTATAATAAGAATCTGCCAGCCTTGGTTAAGGCCTGTCGTTTGATAAAAATACCGTTGGTTATTGTGGGTAAACAAGCTTTGAGTACAGATTTTGACCCTTCTCATATTGAGAATCGATCACTGGTGGAATTAAATGACCTGATTAAACAGCAAAATGATGTGATTCGAACAGGTTTTATAACAGATGAAGAAAAGGCCGGTCTTTACAGCTTAGCTTCTGTCTATTGTCAACCTTCTCTGTACGAGGGCTTTGGTCTTCCTGTTTTAGAAGCGATGGCCTACGGTTGTCCAGTGGTGGCTAGTCGTACCTCCAGCCTACCCGAGATTGGGGGGAAGGCGGCGTTTTACATCGATCCCTATAGCATTGATGCTATTTCTAGAGGGGTAGAAACAGTACTCAAAGATGATGCTTTGCGTGTTAAGCTGATAAAAGCCGGACTGATTCAGGCAAAAAAGTTTTCTTGGGAAAAGACTGCTCGAGAAACGATGAAAACATATGAAAAAGTTTTGGGAAAGTAATCATAAAATAATAAAGTTTATACTCACTGTTTTTGTTATTTGGCAAATTGTTATCAGTTCGGTTAGTTTTTTCTCTTCAAAAATTCTTCCGGAGAGATCCCGATTTATGTATAACGATGGAGTTAAGATTATAAATCCGGTTTGGCTTTGGAACAGAGCAAATTTTGACGGCGCTCATTATTTAGGAATAAGCCGGAGAGGTTATGGTTTATATCAGCAAGCCTTTTTCCCTTTTTACCCAAGACTGATTAAGTTTTTGACCCCCATCTTTGCGGGCAAGGATTTGCTGGCGGCGATTTTTATTTCTAATTTTTCCTTGCTCTTACTGCTTTATTCTTTTTATAAATTGATATTGCTGGACTTCGATGATCAAACGGCGAGATGGGCAACCGTATTTTTCTTACTTTTTCCGACCTCGTTCTTTTTGAGCTGTGTTTATACCGAAAGTCTGTTTATTTTTTTAGTTTTGACTAGTTTTTATACCGCGAGAACCAACCATTGGCTGGCTGCCGGAATTTTTGGTCTACTTGCTTCGTATACCAGAGTTACAGGTGTTCTTCTTTTCCCGGCGTTACTTTATGAATGGTATCAAGTAGAAAAAAATAAAATAAGTAAGCTGGAGAAAATTAAAAATCTACTGCCGGTTTTTTTAGTACCTCTAGGACTCATATCTTATATGAAATATTTGGGTAATGAGTATAGGGACTGCTTGTTGTTTCTTCATGTCCAACCTTTTTTTGGGGCAGAGAGGAGTGGGAGTAGAATTATTTTGATTTATCAAGTATTTTGGCGATATTTAAAAATGATTTTAACATCAAAGCTTGATTTCTTGTATTTTACTGTTTGGCTTGAGCTGTTGGTGGCAATTTTATTGCTGATTGTTTTCGCTTATTCGATAAAGAAAAAAATAAGAACTTCATATTTGGTTTTCGCAATTTTATCATTTTTTGTACCGACCCTTTCAGGAACTTTTTTGTCTTTGCCAAGGTTTGCTCTTGCCTTTTTTCCCTGTTTTATATACCTTGGAACAATTAAAAATAAAGTTATTAGGATATCTTTACTCACGATTTTTGGCATCACTTTTTTAATTTCAAGTGTTTTGTTTTTTAGGGGTTATTGGTTATCATAGACATGAACTTTAAGAAGGATAAAAAGGATGGGTAAAATAAATTTAGAAAAGAAAATAAGAAATATCCCCGACTTTCCCGAGAAAGGGATAGTCTTTAGGGACATTGGGCCGCTTCTTGAAGACAAAAAAGCATTTCGTTTAATGATACGACGACTTGTAAAAAAAACAACAGGGCTAAAGGTTGACAAAGTAATCGGAATTGATGCCAGGGGTTTTATTTTAGCAGGGATATTGGCCCATGAACTTGGGGCTGGTATGGTTATGGTAAGGAAGAAGGGTAAATTGCCTTTCAAGACAGAAAGTATGGAATATGATTTAGAGTACGGTAAGGCGATTCTGGAAATTCACAAAGACTCAATTAAAAAAGGAGAGAGAGTTCTATTGGTAGACGATGTTTTAGCGACCGGAGGAACAATGTTTGCAACAACTAAATTGGTGGAGAAACTCAAGGGTAAGGTGGTGGGGATTGTCTTTCTTATTGCCCTGGATTATCTTCCCGGCAGAGAAAAGTTGAAGAGCTACCCGGTGATGTCTTTAATTAATTATTCAAACTGAAGGTATACCGGATCGCAGGTTCATTCCGATTCCGTATCGGAAAATTACAGAAATTATAAATTATTGAAGATGAAAAACTTAAAAGCAAAAATTGGCATAATTGGGGGATCGGGATTTTACGATTTGGCGACCGGATTAAAAGAAATCAAGGTGGAAACTCCCTATGGAGCTCCTTCAGATAAAATTGCTATTGGGAAAATTTCCGGCCGGAGAGTTGCCTTTTTACCTCGCCACAAAAAAGAACACGATCTTCCCCCGCACCTAATTAATTATCGGGCAAACATTTGGGCTTTAAAAAGTCTGGGTGTGGAAAGAATTATAACTTCGCATGCAGTTGGATCACTTCAAAAAGGATATCGTCCCGGTGACCTGGTTGTTTTAGATCAGTTTGTAGACAGAACCAGAGGAAGGATTGACACTTTTTATGACGGCCCGATCGCGACCCATGTTTCTACTGCTTTTCCTTATTGTCCTCAAATCCGTAACTTGGCCATAGCCGAAGCCAAAAAAAATAAGTTAGATTTGCACGAAACCGGTACGGTAGTAATTATTCAAGGTCCGCGTTTTTCTACGGCGGCCGAATCATTATGGTTTACCAGGATGGGGTGGCATGTCGTTAATATGACCGAATACCCGGAAATTGTTTTAGCAAGAGAAAAAGAAATGTGCTATACCGCGATTGCCGTGGTAACTGACTTTGATTGTGGTTTAATTGCCGAGGGTAAGGTAAAACCTGTTTCAACTAAGGAAATTGTCGAAAGTTTTAAAGAAAATATAAATAAAGTCAAAAATCTTATGCTGGCAATGATTGAGAACTGGCCAGAGAAAAGGAATTGTGAGTGCGGAGAATCTCTTAAACACGCCAGATTTTAATTCTTCCGTTTCTCTTAAAAGATGAGGAAAATATTTAATTTTTTTTGGAAAAACGCCCTTATCAAAGGCAGTGCGATTGTTCTCGTTGGTTCTTTGGTCTCAAACTTCGGCACTTATCTTTTTCATTTGGTGATGGGCCGTCTATTGGGGCCAGCCGATTATGGTGTCTTGGAGAGCTTAATTTCGATAACTTATTTCTTGGGAATACCGATAGGCGTCTTGGGTTTAGTGGTTGTAAAATATGTCTCTCGCGAAAAAAATAACAAAGAAAAGGTGGCAAGTTTCATCAAGAAAATTTCCCGAAAGATATTTATCTATGGACTTGTCTTTCACCTTCTTTTCCTTTTGTCCTTTCCTATCTTAAAAAACCTGGTAAAAGTCAATTCGTTTGTTTTGTTTTTAGGTCTTGGTCTTGGTAGTTTTCTTTCAATTTACTTAACCCTTTTTTCCTCTATTTTGCAGGGAATAATGCAATTTTTTAAGCTAAGCTTGTTTAATATTTTTGGTGCATGGTCAAAATTAGCGGTGGCAGCAATACTTATATTGCTTGGTTTTAGAGTAGGTGGCGCAGTTTGGGCAATTTCGATTTCAACCTTACTGACAATAATTTTAGGCTATGAATTAGTTAAAAAACAAATACCACTTAAATCATCCCCAAATATCGGGATACAGGATTCTTTGAAAAATATCGGTAACTATTCTTTGGCGGTATTGGTTTCTAACCTGAGTCTTGTTTCCCTTTTTACTGTTGATGTGATTTTGGCAAGACATTTTTTGTCTCCGATAGATGCGGGTAGATATGCCTCTTTGTCCGTGTTGGGAAAAGTAATTTTTTTTGCTTCGAGTCCGATTGTCAGCGTTATGTTCCCGATGGTTTCAGAAAAACATGCAAATGGAGGCAAGTATCAGAAGTTGTTTATTTCGAGTTTTCTTATGGTTTTAGCAATCTCGATTTTTATAAGTGCAATATACTTTATCTTCCCTGAAATAATGGTTAAAATTTTGTTTGGGAAAGAATATCTAAGCACAGCCGGAATTCTGGGACTTTTTTCCATTTTTATTTCACTTTATTCACTTTGCTCTCTTTTGCTGAATTTTTACCTCTCAATTTCAAAAACAAGACCAATTTTTCTTTCCCTGTTTTTTGCAATCTTTCAGATAGTCTTGATTAACATTTATCACCGGAATATTGAGCAGATAGTTTTGGCTAACATTGCATCTCTCTCTTTATTATTGGCGGGATTACTAGTATATTATCTAAAAATGTCTGTTTTAAGAATTAGCAAAGGTTAACCAATGGAAAAGAAACTGCTTTCTGTTATTGTTCCTGCTTATAAACAAGAACGAACAATTGTTAAGGACTTGCAAAATATTGAACAAGTATTGAAACAAATTCGTTACGATTATGAGTTAATCTGCGTAGTTGATGGAAAGGTTGACAGAACCTTCGAGAAGGCCAAAAAAATAAGCTCTCCAAAGATAAAAGTAATTACCTATGAACAAAATCGCGGGAAAGGGTACGCTGTTCGTTATGGCATGGCGAAAGCAAAAGGGGATCTGGTCGCCTTTATTGATTCGGGTATGGATATCAACCCGAACGGAATTTCTATGCTTCTGGAACATATGGTCTGGTATGATTCCGACGTTGTTGTTGGTTCAATCAGACACTCTGCTTCCAAGGTGATTGGTTATCCGTTAAAAAGAAAAGTCTTCAGTATAGGCTATCATTTGTTGACACGCTCTCTTTTTGGTTTGAGAATTACTGACAGCCAAAGAGGGGTTAAAATCTTTAAAAGAGAAGTTTTAGAAAAGGTCCTTCCGCGATTACTGGTTAAAAGGTTTGCTTTTGACATTGAGATACTGGCAGTTGCCTATAGGCTTGGTTTCAAGAAGATCCACGATGGTCCGGTAGAGATGGATGCAAGACGATTTAGATATTCGAGCATTACCACGGCGACTGTGGCGAGTATGTTTCTTGATACCATGGCAATCTTTTATCGTTTAAATATTTTGCGCTACTATGATAGTAAAAATAGGAGAAAATGGACTTGCGATCCAGATCTTTATTTCCGGACTAATCCTTCATGAAAAAGATTGAAATTTCAGTAATTATTCCCGTGAGAATGATAACCCCTTATTTGAGGGAAACAATTGATTGTCTAAAAAGACAAACATTTAAAGAATTTGAAATAATTATCATCACCGACAAAAAAGAGAAATTTAAAGGAGTAAGGCTTTTGAATAGTGGCGAGCCCACTCCCGCATACAAGAGAAATTTAGGAGCGAGTAGAGCAAAAGGAGAAGTACTTGCTTTTTTAGATGATGATTCTTACCCAGAGAAAAGGTGGTTGGAAAATGCGTTAAAAATCTTTACCGAGAGTTCTGAGATTTCCGCCGTTTGTGGCCCGACGCTGACTCCTCCGAAAGACAATATTTTTCAAAAAGCATCAGGTTGGGTGTTGGCCAGTTGGTTGGGGAGTGGAGGGGCGGGGGTGTACCGTAACCGGGTTATGTCAAGAAGAGAGGTCGATGATTTCCCCTCAGTCAATCTATTGGTAAAAAAGAGTGATTTTAAGACGATTGGAGGTTTTGATATTAACCACTGGCCGGGTGAAGATACTAAATTGTGCTTGGATTTGGTTAAACTGGGCAAAAAAATTATTTACGACCCAAGTGTTCTGGTATATCATCATCGTCGGGCAATTTTTTTGCCTCATTTGAAACAAATAGGCCGTTATGCTTTGCGCCGCGGTCATTTTGCGAAAGTTTTTCCCGAGACATCAATGAAGGTTGGATACATACTGCCTTCGTTTTTTGCCTACGGACTCCTGATAGGCTTGTTTGTTTCATTATTGTTTCCCTTTTTTCGGATAGTTTTCCTTTTCCTTTTTTCTTTTTACTTTTTACTTTTGTTTTTAACCAATCTAGAAGTTTTAACAAAAGATAGAAATTTGTTCCTTTTTTTCTTGGTTATTTTTTCGATTTACTTGACCCATTTCACTTACGGCTTGCTTTTTCCTTGGGGATATTTTCATAAGACACTCCAAACCGTTCCTCGCGAAATAGATAACCATAAGATGATGTATGTTGGGGGGTAGTAAGTTAGTTTGTGTTCGGCAAGAGCTCTTTTGCCTTTTGGTGATTAGGGTCAAGTTCGAGAGTCTTTAGGAATTCTCTTCTTGCTTCAGTTTTATTGTTTGCCCGCAAATAAATATAGCCAAGAACAAGATGGAGGTCAGGATTTTGAGGATTAGTCTCAATTGCCCTTTTTGCCAATTCGATAGACTTTTCGATATTCCCACTTTCGAAATAAATGACTGATAAGTTTTGATACGATTGCCACAAGTTTGGATTAAAAGATAGTGCTTTTTGATAATTTTCCGCCGCTAAATCGTTTTTTCCCATTTGGCGATAGATGTTAGCGAGGTTGTGATAGGCATCTCCATAATCA
>Ga0210042_1001401_pt1 | contig 20063 bp, 20 predicted proteins | sample CryGeymeta201518_FD_183982 | JGI IMG/M metagenome (GOLD analysis project Ga0210042, IMG submission 183982) | Groundwater microbial communities from Crystal Geyser aquifers in Utah, USA - Crystal Geyser metaG 2015-18 (SPAdes) (version 2) | ecosystem: Environmental > Aquatic > Deep subsurface >... | reverse complement strand
ACTTCTTTCGTGTTCTTCCCATGGCAACCATTCCTTTCATTACCTCGATTCTACAGGTTGCCATTCACTCTTAGCTACTGGTTCAAGCTGGCGGGCTCATATCCATCGCAGCGCAGCGGCGAACGCGGCCTGCGGCACAATGAACAGAATACTACACATGATGGAGATGGTAATCAATACTAACCGTTTCAAGCGCTCAACCCCTCTACTCTACGGTAGATGGAGCATGACCCCATCGTAGTTGAAATTCGAGGCAACACCAGTAAGCCCATTCTAAGCTACACCCTCCTTTACGCCACGCGCTCAGGTAGTAAGACCCGCATTTACGCTTAACATTGTCGCCGATGAACCGGATAATAGAGTTTTAGAATGTGCGGTAGCAGCAAAAGCCAATATTATTGTCACCGGAGATAAGCATCTATTAGATCTTAAAGCATATGAAAGTATAAGAATAGTAAGGGCGGCAGATCTGCTTTATATTGTTTAAAATCAGGGCTTTATCAACCAATTCCGTACCTATGTAAGCCATGCACTTTTCACAATTGCGCACTTTCTCTGTTTGCATCTCTTATTTGCGCTGGTAGGACAAGTGGTCGGTGCCTGACACCTAGACATCAAGGCCCTCATTGCCTTCGGGTCAAACTTCATGCCCTGATCTTTCTTCATGCGGCTTATGGCCTGGTATGCGGTGAGTCTTTCATCCGGGTTGTCGGACCGCGTGAGTTTATCAAAATTGCTTGCCACGTTGATAATTCTCGCGCCGACGGGGATTTCGTCGGGCGATTTTAACCGATCAATAGGATAATGGTGCTTGCGCACCATGTCTGCGGCATCTTTTAAGAAATCCACCTGCTCGACTACCTCTGCGCCGATTAACGCATGCGGGGCCTCTCCGCTTTGCGAGCTTGCCTGCTCAAGCAGATGATCAAGCGAGTCCTCGTCCACACCCAACATGCCGATATCATGAAGAAGCGCGGCGTAGCCAATAAGCTCAAGCTCGCGGCCGTGTACCCCAATCTCTTTTGCGATATCGACAGAGTAGTTGGCCACCCGGCGGCCGTGGCCATGCCGGTTTGGGTTTTGCGCCTCGATAGCGTTGGCAAGGGCCTCGATAGTTTTGCGGTATACGTTTCTTGGGCGGTGTCTGACACGTTTCCCCGCGTTTCCCCAGTAGTTGCTGGCTACGCTTATAATAAGATTTCTCTTTTTCATTTGGCTCCCCGACCGATCATATATGCGAGAAAGTAGTGAAAGCGGTGTGCTTACCAGCTTCCCTTCCTCCTCTTATCGATCGTAAAGCGAGTGGCAAGCATCCTTACAATTTGGGTCGGTATTTGCTGGCAATGTTATCGCTTCTTTGAAAATTTTTTCGGAAACCTTCCCTGTTTTGGCATCTACGAACGCATCAATCTTTGCTGGAATCTCTGGGCCACAACATGATTCCTGCGCTTCTGTAAGTATCACATGCCAAACATAGTTGTTATTGCCTGAGTTCCACTCAAGCCTAACCGTCGGCTTCACCGCTTGCCTTATCTTAAAATTATTTTCTATCCATTTGTTGATTGAACTATCATGTCTAACACTACTTAAAGCTTTTTTAGCATCAATTGGCACTATGATAAGACTTGAGCGGTTTGCCAACAAAGCGGCAGCTACAAGGGTAATTATTACACCGGCTAACAAGCTGGCCAACACTTTCGCCATAACACATCAACTCTCTGCTTAAATTCTAACTAAAGTTCCTTACAATTATTAGCCAGGCAATCTCAGCAAGTAACACGAACAATGAAAGACCTAAACCAAAATAGATGCGATATTTTGACGATCGCAATTCATCAGGCAAACGCTGCCCAACCTTAAGAGATACAATACTGATTATCAATGCTAGTAGGCTCAAGCTTATTGCAATATAAAATAAAACGCTCAGTGATGTAGGCAATGCAATAATAGCTGATAAAGCTGCGGTTATTATAGCTATATTGGCCAATCTTCTTGATCGCACAACCATAAATCCTCCTGTAAACGTCCTTTGCTTAAGTGCTCATTTTACTTAAAAACAAGTAAGCTACTACCGGCTACAAGCCAGTAGCTTTGTTATCGGCTGCAAGCTCAACTCAAAGCTCCTCACCATCGATTTTAAAATCTGCATCTATGGGCTCGTGTCCTTGTTGCTCGATATACTGCATTATCACCTCATCGGTAACATTGCCCGAGCTTGGCTCTCAAAATACCCACGAGCCCATAGATGCCTGCCCCAAAACTGTTTGTTTAGCGTCTTAAACTCCATAAGCATGCTTACCGAGATGTTTTTCCTTTAATAGACTTTAATAGCTCACTTGACCAGAGATATGTGGCGGGACCGATACAAATATATGCACGTGCTCCTTCGATACATGACCCTTTAGTATCTCAACCTCATTGGCTCTACATACCTCTCGTATGTGTTCACGCAAGCCTAATAGCTATTTCGCCTTTTAAAACTGGCTTGCGGTACTTGGTGATCCAAACCAAGTGATACTTTATGTCATATACGGTATGGCTTGATCTTCTATAGTGCTCCATGCCGCAAGCTCAACTCAAAGTCTTCGCCTAAAGGCGAGGGATTTTCTCCTAATCCCCGAAAGGGACATTAAAGCCTAACAAAATCCTAAACATCATCGGTTCTAAGCCAAAGCCTTGCTCTATTTGACCTTGGAAGCTTACAGTAAACAACAATTATGGGCGCTGTTGGCAATTAATTGCCAACAGCGCTTCTACCTTAAACGTAGTATATTAGCTTAGTATACACTCTGCACTTAGTCTTCAATAATTAGCACTTTTTTTGGCTTATTAAGCAGCCTTATGCTTTTGATTTCAATTTTCGTCGGCATAGTTGTAAATGGACCAGTAGCGCTCACTCTCCCGTTATCAAAAGTCATTTTTAATTCATATTTGCCTTTTAGAAAAGCTTTCTCCTCTGTGGTAAAGGATTTCCCAATATCCGGGTTTCTCACAAACAGCTCATCGTATAAAATCAGCTCGGTTTTAACGATTTTGTTAGCATCATCTGGCAAACCACTAGCCCTCTTTTTTCCGTGTGTATTACTGTAAAGTGACCTTACTTCTTTTTGCCAATCGCTCATATATTGAGTAAATTCACGATCACTCATCCCATCATTAACTCTTTCGCCACTAGTTTTTGTCTTTAATGTTCGTGACTCGGAAATAGCGTTTGAAACTCCCCAGGCGCCAAACGCCAGTATCAAAACAAGCGTAATCAGAATTGCTATCCGCTTATACATAAAAACCACCTCCGAACATAAGGTTATTAATATCTGGTATAATCGATTGTATCGACATCTTGGTAATGCGGAACAACTGAAGCGTGATTAGCATAGCGAGAGCCTCTCATTTTTGCCAAGTAGTTACCACTGCTTAACCAGTATCGCTGGTCATGCGGCACCCATACATGATCAAACCCTGTATCAGAGTCGTAATCGTACCAATAGGTATACTCAACAAGATTCCAAGTATTGTTATACCGCTTGTAAAGGAGATGACCATCTCTCACCCAGCAATAAGGTGCGCCCCAACGCTGGTAGGATGTAGTGTCTACATACGAAGACCCCCAGTTTGCCCCTGCTGTAAACCAAGATATAACAGTGTCGCTCCAATATAGGCCAGCGCAATGAGCATATGCAATAGCTGGTGCTACCACAATAGCCACAAGAAGCAAAATACTAAGTAATAATTTTATTTTCATAAACAAAGTCCTCCTTCGTAGAATTGTAGAATCGCACTCTCTCTTTCTGGATGTTCTTTTGTGTGGTAAATTCTTCTTACCACCTTCTGGTCTTCATCTGAGCTTATAGCTCAGCCTCCAGGGGGTGGCTTTCAATTTATTGAACCGTTAACGATATAACCATCGACTCTCAATTTAACCACCCCCTTAAAGATCAATTAGCACCAGATAATCAGGCAATTAGTTATTTTACCATCATTTTAATGGACAGCATCCTGATGGTAAATATTGGCATCGAATATTGGCGTTCCGGTTTACTAGCTATTGCTTACAAGACTAGCAAAAAAAAGATGGATGTCAATAGTAGCACGAATATTTAATTTGATGTAGTTAGTGGTTGTTGGGTTTAGCATAGTTAGCTTGCAATATGGTGATTATGGTACGAGGGTCTGCTTAGATGGCGGCTTCAGAAACCAAAATACGGCATACATACAGAACGAGCTCTAGTTTTTCTATTGACTCTTGGGGGGATTTTCAAACAAAATAGTGTTGTTCATTGTAATACACTAGCCCACATACTCCATAAGCCTACCCTGCTTGCGGAGAATGTCGATAAGGGCCCTTACAACTTTTGGGTCAAACTTCATGCCCTGATCTTTCTTCATGCGGCTTATGGCCTGGTATGCGGTGAGTCTTTCATCCGGGTTGTCGGACCGCGTGAGTTTATCAAAATTGCTTGCCACGTTGATAATTCTCGCGCCGACGGGGATTTCGTCGGGCGATTTTAACCGATCAATAGGATAATGGTGCTTGCGCACCATGTCTGCGGCATCTTTTAAGAAATCCACCTGCTCGACTACCTCTGCGCCGATTAACGCATGCGGGGCCTCTCCGCTTTGCGAGCTTGCCTGCTCAAGCAGATGATCAAGCGAGTCCTCGTCCACACCCAACATGCCGATATCATGAAGAAGCGCGGCGTAGCCAATAAGCTCAAGCTCGCGGCCGTGTACCCCAATCTCTTTTGCGATATCGACAGAGTAGTTGGCCACCCGGCGGCCGTGGCCATGCCGGTTTGGGTTTTGCGCCTCGATAGCGTTGGCAAGGGCCTCGATAGTTTTGCGGTATACGTTTCTAATACCTAAGAATGACTTAAAAGAAAGCCTGGTTACTAAAAGCGGCAGGAAAAATATTACTAAACTCCAGTAGCCCATCCCCCTATACATGATGGCAAGAAGCACACCGATTGACGAGAAGTGGACTCCTTAGCAACCCCTTTTTCAACTCAGCGCCGGGTTGGTGGCTGATATCTGTAAAAAAGGGGAAGAATAAAGGTAACCGGATATTTGGGGGTTTTTAGGCATGAAAAAGCTACTATCGGTGACCGCCGAGCAGATGAGGGAAATTGACCGTGTGGTCGCCTATCAATACGGATTGCAACCGGTTCAGTTGGCGGAAAACGCGGGGCGTGCGCTTGCACGGGCATGTCGCCTGCTGTTGGAGGGAAGGCTTATAAAACGTAGGATCATCGTGCTTGCCGGCACCAATAAAAATGCGGCGGGCGGACTGGCTGCGGCCCACAACTTGCACGATTGGGGGGCGCACGTTGAAGTGGCGCTCGCCACCCCCGATAGCTCGCTAAAGAAAACCGCGCTCACGCAGCTTAATATTTTGAGATCGATGGATATCGAAATCGGTGAGACGAGCGGGCTTAACATCGCTCGTTTAAGCAAGTTCGACCTGATAATCGATGCGCTCTTGGGATATAGTGCGTACGGCTCTCCGGCGGCGGAGTATGCGGATGCTATTAATGCGGCAAATAAATCAAAAAAGGAGATTATCTCGCTCAATGTGCCCTCGGGGCTCAATACGACGACGGGACAGGCCTATAACCCGTGCATCATCGCAAGCGCAACGGTGACCCTGGGCGTTCTCAAAACCGGCCTGCTGGCCGCCGAGGCCGCCCCATATGTAGGGCAGCTATGGCTCGCCGATATCGGTATCCCGCCTGAGGTATACGCCACGCTCGACTTGAAAGGGAACAATCCGTTTCTCGACGACGACCTCGTGCTCATCCACCGCGAGGAAGCGGCGCTCGGCATAACGGCAACGGCTTAAAGCGGTAGCCGACATGGCGTACCGTCTCGATCAGGTTGGCATACTTGCTGCCGAGCTTTGAGCGCAGGCGGCGTATGTGCACATCAACCGTGCGCGCGCCCTCAATGTAATCGTAGCCCCAGACGCTTTTTAAAAGTTGGCTTCGCGTAAACACGCGCCCCGGGGCTAAAGCCATATGCTTTAGCAGCTCGTATTCCTTATATGTGAGGTCGAGCTTGTTATTGTCCACCGAAACCTCGTAGTTCGTGTAATTGATCTTAAATCCGCCCCACTCGAATATTTCGTCCTGCTCGGCCCGCTCGCTTTTATATGCCGCCAAAGACAAGCGAAAGTAAAGCTCCTTTTCTGAGTAGGGATAAAAGAGAACGTCGGTGAACTCGGTAAAAATCTCAACGGGCAAATTTGGCTTCCCCTCGATGATGGCGAGCACCGGCGCATCGTCCTTGAGGTCTTCAATACGCTCGACCACGCGCTGAGAATCGCGGCAGTCGAGGAGTACCACGTCCACCTGCCCGCCGTTGTCGTGCCCATTAGCAACCGAGACGAACCCGGACTGCTCAAGGTCTTGCTTGAGTTGCAAGGCGAGAGCGGGGTCCGAAGTTATAATACCCGCCTTAATCAGAACTACCCCTTTCAAGAAAACATGCTTAAAGATACGGTAGCCTTGGATTATTACGGACAGGTTTCAAGAATATGAAGTTTATATTAATTCGGTATCCGCCCGGCTTTCAAGCGGGACGCGGTACTTTGCAGCCTGCGCTTTTGCCGCGTCCCAGCGCTCGAGAAGATACGGCTTTAAGCGCTCAAACGTCTCAGCAATCCCTTCGACCTCGTCTTCGGCCTGCAGGTTATTCATGACCTCGGTCTCGATAACAAACGAGCCGGTGCGCCCGAAGTAAAGGGGCATCAGCGCATCGACGATATCACGCCGGTCGATCCCGCTCCAGTTGTAGGCGACCGCAAAGTCGTAAACCGCCTTCACCCACAGCTCATCCGGGAAATTAAAAATATCGGTCGGTGGAAGGGTGAGCGCCTTGACCTCGTTAAATGTGCCGGCGGGAAGTATTCTCTCAAGAAGGGATTCGTTCTTGGCAAACCCGTTCATAAAATTCTCGATGAGCCGGTGCAAATCGATGGCAAATTGTTCCGGTTCGGCTCTCTTAAGCGTACCGAAGATATCGGTTGGGAAACTGCCGTGGACGACCTTCCACTTGGTCTCGTATTTACCCATCAGCTCAAATATGGTCCCGACGACCTGGCGAAACATCGGTCCAAGGTCGGCGCCGGGGTCTTTTGGGTCGTGCAGCTTAACGCCCATCGTCGACTGGCAGACCCTGAAGCCCTCGTTGATCGCGGTGGTGGTCATCCAGATGTCGATGCCGAAGCGGTGGATGTTGTCATCGCTTAAGATATTCTCCCGGCTGAATACTTTTGAGAGCGCCCAGCAGACCCCGAAATCACCGCCTATCGGCTGGCGCGACCGCTGCCCGTAAAGCGCCCTTGTCAGCGGGTATGCTATCGAGTTCGTGATCGTACCGTCATATTTATATCTGAGGTAATGCGGTGTAACAAAACCGTAGTTATACCGGTAGATCGGCTCGCCCAAGAGTTTTATCCACTCAGGGGTGATGCTGCGCAGGTCCGAATCGACGACGATGCAGACCTTGGTCCGCAGGCGATCGGCGATCTCAAAGATGGTTTGAAACGCGCTCCCCTTGCCTGCGGGCCCAAGATAGGTGGTAACTATCTTCTCGACCTGGGGCGGAACCGGCGTTTCAAGTACGACATCGCGGGTGCTATCGTCGGAGCCGCCATCGGCATTGACCATAACCGGTTTGAGTTCCGGGAAGAATTGCACCATTCCGAGTGCGGCCGCCCGCACCACGTGCGAGATGGTCCCGGCGTTTCTAAAGCTCGGGATGCCGACTATGATATCCGCTTGCCCCAGGCGCTCAATCTGTGCAAGCACCTCCGGCTGAAGCACTGTTTTCTCACTAACTTTCTCGTTCATTGGTTCACCCGACCGATTTTAGTTCTTCATTACGAAAAGTACCACGTTCACGGCCCATCAACAACCGGTGGGCGACAAAGAACGCCTGAGCTTTAAAAATATACCAATTGGTACTAAAATTAATAGAGACACTAATTGAAGAGTTAACAAAAGAGTTAATTGAACATTTAGCGGAACATCTAATAGATCATCTAGAAGAACTAATAGTGCTGGATTATTTTAAACAACCGTGCGGTGCATGGGAGGGGATGCCGTGGGTCTTGGTATGCTGGATAGATTAAACGTAATCGACTACGTCGAGCCGTGGCATGCCGAACTCATTAACCTGATGGCGCCGGAGACCAGGGTTATCTACAGTGACGTCGACGGCACGCTTCTCGGACCTGGCGGTTGCCTTTTTCTTGATTCAAACCACGGCTTTACCAGCTCGCCGGCGCAGGCGATAGTCTCCTGCCATCTTCATAAAATCGATGTGGTCCTCGTCTCGGGGCGCAATCGAGCGCAGCTCCACTCGGATGTGCGAATTCTCGGTTTTAAGAACTGGATTTCCGAGCTTGGCTGCCAGATCGCCTACAACCTGGGCGAGGTGTTGGTATCAAATATTGGGGATTTTCAGGCGGGCGAGGAAACCGTATGGAAGGCGATTGAAGAAAGCGGCGCACCGCAGCTCTTGCTCGACGAATACGACCGGCGACTGGAGTACCATCTTCCCTGGTCGGAGAATCGGGAGTTCACTCACATGTTCCGGGGGCGGATCGATGTCGAGGAGGCCAACGCGCTTCTAAAGAAGAACGGCTTTATTGAGCTTAAAATCATCGACAACGGCAAGGTGAGGCGAAGGAGCGCGCGTCTTGACCCACAAATAACCGAAGTGCATGCCTACCACCTCTTACCTACAGCAAGCAGCAAAGCTTCGGCGGTACGCAAAGACCAGGAAACGCGAGGGATTGCCAAAGGCATGTGCGCCGCCATCGGTGACTCGATAGCCGATCTAGAGCTTGCCCCCGAAGTGGGCGTGTTGTTCCTCGTGCGAAATGCGGTGCTGGAGAATCCCGAGATACTGGAGCGGTTGGGTGATTATCCAAACGTGTTTATTACCCATGAAGAGATGGGCCTGGGATGGGCGGAGGCAATTCGCTTCCTGATAGGCAGAGAATACCGCTAGCTTGAGCGCCCTCAAGAACCTAGCCCTTCTCGGCAACATTGGCGACTAAAACAAGCTTCTCTCCGTTAAGCGTCCTCCCCAGTGATGGGTCTTTTGCCTCAAGTAAATGCTTAAATTCATCAGGGCTATATTGTGCGTAGTTAATTACGCGGCCAAGTTTGCCGCGCAGATTTTTTATCGCCCCATCGAGTTCAGAACGGTCCGGTGAGCCGATTATAACGAGGTTAATTTCCGAAACGGCCTCGGTCGGCCGCTCGGCAAACTCACCGTAGATGAAGGCAAGCTGGATGCCTTTAAGCCCGGCGAGGCTTTCTTTAAGAAAAGCGGCGGCGCCTTCGGTTTTCAAAAAGAGGCTGTGAAGCTCGGGCAGGATCGGAAACTCGGGGCGCACCTTAAAATACTTGTGGTTTCCATGCCGGCGGGAATCGAGCAAACCAAGAGCATCTAGGCGCTCGAGTTCGCGCTGCACTGCACTCGGGGGCTCGGATACTTCGCGACTTGCCTCCCGTAGATACACCTCTTTGCCCGGATTATTCAAGAAATAGCTGAGAAGCTTTACCATAACCCGTGATCTGAACAGCGTTTCTAGCATGATCACCACCAAAACCGTACGCTTGTCTGTGTGCTTGTATACTATTAGTTAACATACAAAGATTGACAAGCAAGGATTGTCTACTATTGTTAACTAATAGTGTACAGATTTACGCTGTGAATTACCAGGCTCGAAGTTTTGTGGCGATGCGGGATGCCGCTTCTTTAATAGAGGGGATGGGCCTATTTATCGCCGCATCAAGCGAGCCGGCGATGGTTTCCAGCGCATACATCTCGCTGATGCCGCTGTCATACAGCTGCTCGTAGCCGTCACCGAGCTTGCCCGCAATGACGATCGTCTTTACGCCGTATTCGCACGCTAAACCCGCAACGCCCCCCGGAACTTTGCCGTAGACGCTCTGAGCGTCAACCTGGCCCTCGCCGGTTATAACAAGATCGGCCCCCCGCACTTTATCGCGTAACCCAACCGCTTCCATAACCAGCTCGACTCCCGGCCTGATCGTGGCGTGCAAAAACGCAACGAGACCCGCGCCTAAGCCCCCGGCCGCCCCTCCGCCCGATAGCTCGGACACGTCAATCCCAAGGTCCCGGTGGACCACATCGGCAAAATGTATCAAGCCCTGCTCAAGAAGGAATACCTGCTCGGGTGAGGCCCCTTTTTGCGGGGCAAACACGTGCGCCGCGCCGTACGGGCCATAGAGCGGATTTTTTACATCGCCGGCCACCAGAACCTGTGCATCGCGAACCCTGGGGTCGATGGTCGAGACGTCGATCCGGGCGATGGTTACGAGTTCTCCTCCCCCAAAGCCGACCCCCGAGCCATCCTCCTTGAGAATCTTTACACCCAGCGCCTGTGCCGCACCGATACCGGCATCACAGGTAGCGCTGCCGCCGATGCCGACGATAAAGCGCCTGCATTCAAAATCAAGAGCGGCCTCAATGAGTTCACCCGTTCCGTAGGTGGTGGTTACCGTCGGGTCGCGCCGCGCCGCAGGCACCAGTTCAAAGCCGGAAGCCTTGGCCATCTCGATTACCGCCGTTCCATCCGCAAGAATACCGAACGGCGCCTTGGCCGGCTTACCCAGCGGCCCGGTCACCACCGCCTCGTGAATCCGACCGCCTACTGCGGCAAGCAGTGCATCCATCGTTCCCTCGCCGCCATCAGCCATCGGGACAAGTACGATCTCGGCCTCTGGGAGCACCTCTTTTATGCCATCTGCAATAGCCCGCGCGACAGCCTTCGCGCTTGCGGTTCCTTTAAACTTGTCCGGAGCAACAACTATTTTCATCCCGGGTCGTGTTTTCTCTGTTAGGCCTCTTTCCAGATGCCCGTTGCTTCGATTTCTTGCTCCTCTTGTCGCCTGAGCATCTCGGAGATCGGTACGATCTCATATCCCTTGGCTTGCAGGTAATCGATAACCAGCGGAAGTGATTCAACCGTGTTCTCCCTGCTGGCCCCCTCGCGACGCACCAGTGCCCCGCTATCGTGGAAGAGTAGGATGGCGCCAGGCCTCGCGTACCGGGCAATTCTTCGTAAAATCGAACGGGGGCTTAGCCCACGCCAATCGACGCTGCTTACCGTCCAGAGAATGAGACGGTACCCTTTCTCATCGACGAGGAGCCTGCGTACCGCACTGCTGTAAATTCCTCTCGGCGGCCTGAACAGGTTGGTTGAGACACCGGTTATGCGCTGAATGACCTGATCGGTTTTATGCACCTGGGCCAGAATCATCCTCCGAGTCGTGGGAACAAGATCTTTGTGGGTGTACGTATGGTTCCCGATATCGTGTCCCTCATCGACAATTCGCCTGGCGATGTCGGGATATTTCTTAACGTGTAGCCCCACCGTAAAAAACGTCGCTTTCACGCCCTTTTCTTTGAGCACATCCAGAATCTGCGGCGTGTAGGTCGAGTTGGGACCGTCGTCAAAAGTGATGGCGACGATGTTTTCGTGCGGGCCCCTACGCATAATTCCATCTTGGCAGCCGATTCCGTGATACTCGTAGTAGCTAACAAAGGCGACCAAGAACACCGCCCCTACGCCGGCGATAACGATGAAAAGCTGCGGTAGATCGATATCTAAGAGTCGCTCAAGAAATTCAGCTTGCCCAATAACGACTTTTGCCACAAGGACAATAAACAATATCGCTAACGCGCTTGGTATTATGTGGTATGTTTTCTTCATTCAGTCTTTCATCCCCCAAGGTGCTTAGTAGTATATCCGCCAGGGACGCCTAAAAAATAGTAACTGCGCCGACAAAGCGCAGTTACTATTCTACTACATATTTTGGTAGCCCTACAGCCACTTTTTTACAAATTAGCTAAAATCACCGACTGCTTTCCTTGTAATCAAGCGATTACAGAGTAGTCCCCGTCACCAACATCAACCTATTATCGCTTAGCTTCTCAATCGGCCCCAGGCTTTCTCGATCTCAACCGCAACAAACACCAGCGATGAAATGGCCAAAGTGACGGCGAGTTCGCGCACCCCGAGAGGTTTGGTCTTAAATATCTCCTGCATAAACGGCACATAGATGGTTGAAAGCTGGAGAAAGAACGTGAGGAGCACCGCGCCAAGAAGCGGTTTATTTGTTAAGAGCCCCTGTGTAAACAGCGACTGCTTCTCCGAGCGGATTGCAAGCACGTGTCCCATCTGCGACAGCGTGAGCACGGTAAACACCATGGTACGCCAGTCGCCGAACTTGAAGTAGAGTGAGCCGGCCTGCGACACAAGAGACACCGCCCCCATCAACAGGCCCACCCAAATGATATGCGAGGTCATCCCATGGGCAAAAACGCTTTCTTTGGGATGCCGGGGTGGACGCCGCATGATATCCGCCTCGGATCGCTCTGCGGTCAGCGCCAGGCCGGGAAGTCCATCGGTCACCAGGTTGATCCAAAGGATATGAATCGGCAGCAGCGGGATGGGCAGACCCAGGAACGGGGCCAAAAATATCGTCCAGATTTCGCCCGAGTTACTGGTCATCGTGTAGCGAATAAACCGGCGTATGTTGTCGTAGATACGCCGGCCTTCACGCACGGCCGCCACTATGGTAGCAAAGTTGTCGTCAAGCAGTATCATATCGCTCGCCTCTTTGGCGACATCGGTGCCGGTGATGCCCATCGCCACACCTACATCGGCTCTTTTTAGCGCCGGGGCATCGTTTACGCCATCGCCCGTCATGGCGCAGATCTCCCCCTTATCCTGCAGCGCCTTTACGATTTTAACCTTCTGCTCCGGGGCAACACGGGCATAGATGCGTATATACTGGACGCGCTCCTCGAACTCAACCAGCGGCAGCCCGGCGAGTTCTTCTCCGGTGAGCATGTCCGCGTGCTCGTTGATCAAGCCGAGGCGGCGCCCGATATTTTTTGCGGTTAAAGGGTGATCGCCGGTTATCATAACCGGCTGTATGCCCGCTTGCCTACACAGCGCAATCGCCTCTTTGGCCTCGGCCCTCGGGGGGTCAACGATGCCGACAAGACCTATAAAGATGAGGTTGCGCTCCAGGATATCAGGGTCAGCCGGCGGTTTCTTGTCATAGAACTTGTAGGCTATGCCAAGTACCCGCAATCCCTGTGCGGCCAACTCGTCACCTTTGCCGGCGATTTTAACCTTTTGTTCGGGATTGAGAGAGGACGGCTTGGCTTGGGCGTTAAGTTCCTGAGCCGAGCGCTCAAGAATCACATCGAGTGCGCCCTTTGTGTATGAGATGAACCGGTCGCCCGCCGCATGAACCGTCGTCATCATCCTTCGCTCCGAATCAAACGGAAGCTCCTCGACCCGGGGATGCCGCTGCTCGGCGTCTTCCTTGGGAAGGCCTGCCTTTGCCGCCATAACCACGAGCGCGATCTCTGTCGGGTCGCCGATCACTTCATAGGTGCCGTTTCTACCGATCACCGAAGCGTCGTTGTTAAGAACAAGGCCTCGGAAAAACAGGTGCCAGCGCGCCTGCTTTGATAGATCGACGGCGCGCCCCTCAGGATCAAGGAATTCGCCGTGGGGGTCGTAGCCGACCCCTGTTACCCGGTAGACCTCGCCGGCTGCGTAGATCTCTTCTACCTTCATCTTGTTCTCGGTAAGCGTGCCGGTCTTGTCCGAGCAGATAAACGTAACCGAGCCGAGGCTTTCCACCGCCGGGAGCTTGCGTATAAGCGCCTTGCTCTGAACCATACGGTTCGCCCCTATAGAGAGGGCAATCGTCACTACCGCCGGGAGCGCTTCGGGGATAGCGGCCACCGCCAGGCTGACGGCGGTTAGAAAGATGAGTATTATCTGCTCGCCACGTATAACACCCACGACAAAGACAATAGTAGAGATACCGATGGCGGCGAACGCCAGGTACTTGCCAAACACGGCGAGCCGTCTCTGCAGTGGCGTGCGCAGGTCTTCCGATGTCTGGATTAAGGCCGCGATCTTTCCGAACTCGGTGTTCATCCCCGTTTCGACAACCACTCCGCTGCCGCGCCCATACGTTACGAATGTCCCGCTGTAGGCCATATTGCGGCGATCGCCGAGCGGGATATCTTCCCTGGAAATCGGCTGCACGCTCTTTTTTACCGGGGCCGACTCTCCGGTAAGAGAGGACTCGTTGATTTCAAGCAGGGCTACATCGATGAGGCGAAGGTCGGCGGGCACGATTTTGCCGGCATCCAGCAAGACGATGTCTCCCGGAACAAGGTCGGCCGCCGGGATAGTGCGTATCGTGCCGTCGCGCACCACGGTCGTCTCCGGGGCGGCGAGCATCCGCAAGGCCTCGATAGCACGCTCTGCCCGGTATTCCTGGACAAAGCCTATGAACGCGTTGAGAACCAGGATGACTAGAATCGCCGCCGCATCCGCGACTTCCCCTATAAGCGAGGAGACGATGGCGGCGGCGATCAGGACGATGATCATGAAGTCCTTAAACTGGTCAAGCAAAAGCTCGAACGGCGTCTTTTGCCGCTTTGTTGTAAGCTCGTTGCGGCCGACCTCCGCAAGACGCCTGCCCGCTTCTTCTGACGAGATGCTATGTGGGCTGGCGTTAAGCTCGTCAAACACCTCTTCTACGCCCTTTTGATGCCAGTGCAAATCCGCCTCCTAAGCTGTTATCAACGGTCGCCTTTGAGGATAAGCGTCCGTATGCCGGTTACAGAAAAAACTGTGGTGTAGTCTTATGTACCCAACCACAACGGCGTGCAATGCGGTACAAAACGATTGTTTCCCCTTTACCTCCGCCTGTTATTATGCCGCAAGCACGGTGAGCATGATAGCGCGCGGTGATTGCGCTTTAAACAACACCGGGCCATGTGGTAAATTAGAACGGATGCTTTCAGACAGAGGAGTCAATCAATGATCGGGGCTGACATTATCTCACGTATTCCAAAAGAAATAATTATACTAATCATCTCGGCGCTGCCTATCGTGGAAAGAACCGGGGCGCCTCTTGCAATTGCAACTTACCACATGCCCATATGGGAGGCCTTTGTTATCTCAAGCATCGGGATGATGCTTCCCGTGATTCCGCTTCTTCTGTTGCTCGACCCTGTAAGCAGGTGGCTTGCGAAAAAATCTCGGATTATGGATCAACTTATGGGCTGGTTTTTTGAGCATACCAGACGTAAGCACTCCGAGAAAATCGACCGCTACGGGGCGGTTGGGCTGTTCCTTTTTGTGGCAGTGCCGCTACCGGGAACCGGAAGCTGGTCCGGGGCGCTTCTTGCGTATCTTTTTAATATCGACTTCAAATACTCGATGCCTTCAATGCTTCTGGGGGCGATCGCGGCGGGATTTTTAGCCTCGATTGCAACCGCAAGCGCCGTCGCGATAGCTAAAATCGTGGGTGGATTATTTGTCGGGATATTCCTCCTGGCCGGCATCGGCGCATATATAGCGGGCAAGGCGTATAAAAAGAGGGGCCGGGGCAGCTCTAGGGATTAGCTTCAACAACGATTAATTCTCAAGCGCAAGCTTAACCATGTAGGCGATTAAATCGGGGAATTCATAGCCTGCCGCTTTTGCGGCATCCGGAAACAAGCTGAGCCTCGTCATGCCGGGAATCGTGTTAATCTCCAGCACGTTGCAGCGCCCACTGCCGTCCACGATGATATCAACACGAGAAAAACCCCTGCACCCAAGAGCCGTATGCGCCCTAACTGCAATTTCTTGGGCCTTTCTTTGGTATTCCTCGGGAAGTCTGGCTGGAATGATGTGCTCGCTCAGGCCCGCCGTATATTTCGTCTCATAATCGTAAAACCCTGTCTTTGTTACGACTTCGAGTGTCGGCAGTGCTTTGGGTTTGTTGCCGAGCACACCGACCGTAATCTCAACACCCTCGACGAACCGCTCGATAACCACATCGCAATCATACGAAAATGCAAGCTTAAGAGCGGCAGCTAATTCATCGATGTCGTGCGCGATGCTCATGCCTATCGTCGACCCCTCGCGGGCGGGTTTTACAACCAGCGGAAAGCTAAGAGCGCTTGCAACGCCCTCGCAGGACTCCCGGTCAACAACAAAGTCTCGCTTTGAAACGACTGCATACTCGGGCGTCTCGATGCCGGCCGCTTCAAACACGCGTTTTGACATGGCCTTATCAATGCCGAGTGCGCTCGCCAGAACGCCGGAGCCGGTATAGGGTAGATCAAGGATTTCAAGCAAGCCCTGAATGGTCCCGTCCTCACCGTAACGGCCGTGCAGCGCGATGAACACGACATCGGGCTTCAAGCTTTTAAGGGTTTCAACAATATGTTCGTCGAGATGAACCGCAACCGCATCATAGCCTTTTTGCAGTAGGGCCCGGTAAATCTGCTCGCCTGTAAGCAAGGATATCTCCCGCTCGGCGGAGCGTCCACCCATTAATACCGCGACTTTTGTACTCAAAGCACACCTCGTTTTGTATCCAGAAACCGCAAAGCGCCCAATCATATCAAGCGCCGGGCGCATGTTTCGCTGTAATAGTGTTTTTTAGCAGGATGGCTGTATTAAGCCTCGTTCAGGTGATATTCATCCAATTGGGCTTTTAAAGCATCGAGCTTCTTTCTCATATTCCGTTCCTGCAGGCCGACGATTTTCTCAACCTGCGTGGCCGCAACTTCAAAGCCAAGCTTAGTCTGCTCCAATAGGTCCGATACCAAGGACTTGATATCGGCCGCCCGGTCTGCAATGCCGCCTCGTATCTTTGCTCCAGATTGCGGAGCCATCAGAATACCGACGACCGCACCGGTTGTCAGGCCAAGCAAAAGACCCAAACCGAACTCGGCTGTACCAAAGCGCCTCTCGCTCATAAAACCCTCCCATTACGTGTTCGTTACTCTCTATAATAGCTGAGATCGACCAATTTTTAAATGGAAATTAGGCATTATGGGGCTTTTTCTCCCCGGCAAGCGTGTTAAGTATGCGCTCAAGCTCGGCTTCGTCGCTGAAATGGATCTCCACGCGCCCTTTTTCGCCCTGTATCTTAACCAGTACCTTTGTTGATAGCTGCTTGCCCAGGTCTCTGGCCATCTGTCTAAAATAAAGCGGCATTGACTGACTCGGTGTTCTCTTGGGCGGGTTTTGGCTTAGCCACACCTGGTCCTCCGCTTGCCGCACTGTCATACCCTCCCTTATTATGCGCTCGGCTAAGCGGATCTGGGCTTTTGGATTTAGCAGCGAGAGCAGTACTTTTGCGTGACCGACAGAGATCTTTCCTTCTATGACAAGCGTCTTGACGGACTCCGGGAGTTTGAGAAGACGTATGGTGTTTGCAATGGTGCTTCTTTGCTTGCCCACCCGCTCGGCCAGCTGGTTTTGTGTAAAACCGAAGTCCTCGATAAGGTGGTAATATGCGGCGGCCTCCTCAAGCGGATTGAGGTCTTGGCGCTGCACGTTCTCGATAATGGCAATCTCCAGAGCCTCAACGTCCGAGGTATTGCGTACAATCGCCGGAATTGTTTTCAGTCCCGCTTCTTTTGCGGCGCGCCAGCGTCGCTCGCCAACCACCAACTCAAAAAGCGATCCACTCGCGCGAACGACCACGGGCTGCACCAGCCCGTATTCTTTAACCGATGAGACCAGCTCGGAAAACGACTCCTCATCAAAGTATTTACGCGGTTGGTTCGGGTTGGGAACAATTTTTGAAAGTGGGAGGTTTCGTAGAAGAGCGCCTCCCTCACCAGCGCTTTCCCTGTTATCCGTGGCACTGTCGGCACTGTCGGCACTATTAGTACTATCATCCTGAACAATAAGGGGGACATCTGTTCTCTGGCCTATGCCGGGTATTAATGATTCAAGGCCTCTACCCAGTCCTCTTTTCTGCACGCGCAATCACTTCCTTTGCAAATTGTTGATACGCTTGAGCGCCCTTTGATTCCGCATCATAGCGGCTTATCGGAACGCCAAAGCTCGGCGCCTCACTCAGACGCACCGTTCTCGGTATGACCGTATCGTAGACGAGCTCCCTAAAAAACTTCTTTACCTCATCGATGACCTGCTGCGACAGCCTCGTCCTGATGTCGTGCATGGTCATAAGCACGCCCGCGATTTTTAGTTCCGGGTTGAGATGAGCCTTCACAAGGCGCACGCTGTCGAGAAGCTTACTTAAGCCCTCCAGGGCATAAAACTCGCATTGGACCGGGATTATCAGCTCATCTGCCGCCGTCAGGGCATTCACGGTTAACAAACCCAAAGACGGCGGGCAATCGATGATGATGTAGTCGTAGCGGCGCTTGATCGTCTCGATCGCCCGCTTCAGCCGGTGCTCTCTCGACAGGGACGCGACAAGCTCGATTTCAGCCCCGGCTAACTGCACGGTGGCGGGCACGAGCGAAAGATTTTTTATATTGGTGGGTGATATTACTTCAACCAGCGGTTTTTGGTCGATAACGACGTCGTAGATACAGTGTTTAATCGCCTTTTTATCTACACCGAAACCACTGCTGGCGTTTCCCTGGGGATCAAAATCAATAAGCAGGACCTTTTGCCCCATGTCGGCAAGGTACGCGCTTAAATTTACCGCCGTTGTGCTTTTGCCCACCCCGCCCTTCTGGTTGACCACGGCCAGAGTTAAACCCCTGCGATCCCCAGGAAGCCCGCGCTGGATAAGCGCGCTTGAGGGAGCTTTTTCTTCTCTGATCTCGTCTTCAAGCTGCTGCAAACGACGGGAAAATAGACCTACTGCCATTTTTGTCCTGCCTGATACTACATCTTATACTGTTTAATTTACTGCTATACCAGCGGCTTTTTAGCCGGCGTCCCCGCTTTTCTCGGGTAGGCTTGCGGGCTTTGGGCCACCTTTTTGATCGATATCAAATACCGCTCTGCATTAAGAAATGGTACCACAACTTTGGCTATCTCTTCAACGCAACCGCCCAGTAAATTTATAGCGCCGGATGCCCGCTCAACCTCTTCGGGGGCCCCTTTTGCCTTGTACGAAACAAAGCGACCGCCCTCTTTTACCAGGGGAAGCGCGTATTCGGCAAGGACCGCAAGATCGGCGACAGCCCTTGATACTGCACAGCAAAAATGTCCTCGGTTTTCTTTTATTCTGCCAAAATCCTCGGCCCGCTCGGCGACCACGACAACGTTCGGTAGCTCAAGCTGCCCAACCAGATGTGTTAAAAACCCGGCTTTCTTTTGGGAAGACTCGACCAGGGTCAAGAGGATGTCCGGGCGGACGATCTTTATCGGCACGCCGGGAAACCCCGCGCCCGCGCCAATATCAACCGTACTGCACCCCAAGGGGATGTCAACAACGCTAAAAATGGCGAGCGAATCCAGGAAATGCTTTACGACGATATCGCATTCGTCGGTTATCGAAGTCAGATTAAAGCGCTCGTTCCAGCGTGCAAGCTCGTGCGCATATGCCATGAAAAGCCGCAGCTGGCTCTCATTATGCGGTATATGTAGTTCTGCGGCTCCTTTAGCCAGGAGTTCTGATGGTGTCATGTTCGACATTATCGGTCCCGTTGTCTCTTGAAAACTGTTTGATATGGATGAGGAGAGCCGTAACATCGGCGGGCGATACGCCGGAGACGCGCGACGCCTGGCCTATCGATCGAGGGCAAACTTTAGCGAGCGTCTCGCGTGCCTGGATCGTTAAGCCGTTAAGTTTTGAGTAGTCGATACCTGCGGGGATTATCTTTGCCTCAAGGCGCTTAAACTGCCGGATTTGTGAGTGTTGGCGCTTCACATAGCCCTCGTACTTGGCCTCAACAGCAAGCTGCTGCTTGAGGTCGTTCGACGCCGAGGCGAGTTCGGGATAAAACTCCTCGATATGCTCAACTTCGACCTCCGGCCTCCGCAATAACTCAAGCAGGGAAACCTGGCCGGTCACAGGCGTCGTCCCGATGGAGACGAGCCGGTTGTTTATCCTATCCGACGGCGGCAGAATAATCGAGGCGAGTTTGCTTACCATCCTCCCCACAAACTCCTCTTTCTCTTTAACCCGCCCGTACCGCTCCTCATCGATAAGCCCGAACTCGTAACCGAACTTAGAAAGCCGCAGATCGGCGTTGTCAGAGCGCAAGATAAGCCGGTA
>Ga0210042_1001399_pt1 | contig 20078 bp, 22 predicted proteins | sample CryGeymeta201518_FD_183982 | JGI IMG/M metagenome (GOLD analysis project Ga0210042, IMG submission 183982) | Groundwater microbial communities from Crystal Geyser aquifers in Utah, USA - Crystal Geyser metaG 2015-18 (SPAdes) (version 2) | ecosystem: Environmental > Aquatic > Deep subsurface >... | reverse complement strand
AATACATTTTAAAAATACCTACTAGTGATTTTCCACAAAAATTGTCAGATAACCGTGTTTTTTTAGATTTTACAAAGGAGAAAAATATATATTTTACCTATTCAAAAGCAGGAATTCCTGTAATTTCTCTTCCTAAGATAAGCAAGTGAATATCGTGTGTTCCTTCGTAAGTCAAGACAGATTCAAGGTTTGCCATGTGGCGCATAATTGGATACTCTCCAGTAATTCCCATTCCACCCAAAATCTGACGTGCTTCTCTAGCAATATTGATAGCAATTTCTACATTATTACGTTTTGCCATCGAAATTTGCGCTGTTGTTGCTTTTCCTTCGTTCATCAATGTTCCTAATCTCCAGCTTAAAAGTTGTGCTTTAGTGATTTCAGTAAGCATCTCAGCTAGTTTTTTCTGAATCAATTGGAAAGAAGCGATAGGCTTACCAAACTGAATACGCTCTCCAGCATAACGACGAGCCGTATCATAACAGTCCATAGCAGCACCCAAAGCGCCCCAAGAAATACCATAACGAGCCGAATCCAAACACATCATTGGTGCACCTAGTCCGTCTTTATTTGGTAATAAATTTTCTTTCGGAACTTTTACATTATCAAAAACAAGTTCGCCTGTAACACTTGCACGAAGCGACCATTTATCCTTAATAACTGGCGCAGAAAAACCTTCCATTCCTTTTTCTACAATTACACCTTTGATACGTCCTTCTTCATTTTTTGCCCAAACAACGGCAATATCAGCTTCAGGAGAATTTGTAATCCACATTTTTGCGCCATTCAAAAGATAGTGATCGCCCATGTCTTTTATGTTTGTAAGCATTCCAGATGGGTTAGAACCGTGATTTGGTTCTGTCAAACCAAAACAGCCTAGCCATTCGCCAGTAGCTAATTTTGGTAAATATTTTTTGCGTTGCTGCTCGTTTCCAAACTTATAAATTGGATACATAACAAGTGAAGACTGCACAGAAGCCATCGAACGCATACCCGAATCGCCACGCTCCACTTCTTGCATAATCAAACCATACGAAATGTAATCCATTCCTCCTCCTCCGTATTCTTCTGAAATAGAAGGTCCAAAACAGCCAATTTCGCCAAATTTAGGAATTAACCAATTTGGAAAAATATGTTTGTCTGCACATTCTTCAATAATAGGAGAAACTTCTTTTTTGATAAATTCACGAACTGAATCACGAATCAATTTTTGTTCTTCTGTCAAAAGTGAATCTAAAGCATAAAAATCTGGAGAAACGAACTCATCGTTTGTAGTTTTTGGTGTAATACTAGATTTTTCAGACGGTGTGTAGTGTCCATTTTTATGTGTTGGATTGTGTTCTAAGGTTGTGTTCATTCTTTTTATATAATTTTTTGAATTGATTTCTTTATGAAAATGTAACACAGACTAAAGTCTATGTTACATTTATGCATTCCTAAAGGATACGCTACATTATACTATAATTTTTGCAAAAATACGTATTTCTTATCAATTAAATTGATTGTCTAAGTGAAAAGTTTTTTATCAAGTATTTGACTTTCAATGTATTGATAATTACTTATTCATTTTTTGAATAATTATTTGAGGGAAAATATTTTTTAAAAGATACCTTCTGAAAGCTAGAAACTCCTTTTTCTGATTTTTAGATTCTTTTGCGAAGTCATTAATAAGTTTGTCTATTTCTATTAGGCATTTTTCTATGTCCTCATGTGTAATGAATATTATGTCATCTAGCTTTTTTATAAAATCATCAACAACTAATTCTTTTCTTCTTGTGCTTAGTTTTTCTCTGTTTAGTCCACAAGTTTTTATGGTGTATTTCCCTCTAATGTTTTCAGAGTAAATATTACCTTTAGCATCAAAACTTAAAAATTCTTCTGGCTGGTCAAATTCTGGATGAAATAGTTTTGGTTTTTCTTGTTGATTATATTTGCTGCAAAGATTATGAATATTAGATAAATCTTTAGAGTCGTAAATGACTTGGGTGGCATTTTGTATTTCAAATTGTTCCTTTTTGGAATCTTGATTACAAGTTGGACAGGCAAAAATAAGATTATCCCACGAATATGCCAACCAATAATATTTTGAAACAGGGCGATAATGTTCTATATCCCACCTTTCAACATACTGTTCACAGTAGGCACACTTATTTTTGTAATGAGTTTCAAAGCTAATTTTTAAGTCTGGCTGTTTGTATCGGGTTCTATATATATTCTCTTTAATAAACACTTTAGCTTCTATTACTTCATTTCGTCTTTCATTAGTCGTTTGATTAGCTTTTATGGAAGCTGGAATTTCTGTTAGACTTTTTCTAGGAACTTGTACCATAACTGATAATAATCTATACTTTGTGTCTTTTGACTGCATCAGCAATCATTTTTTCTATTCTATTTATTGGAATATGTGTCTTTCCTGTTTTTCTAATTTCTTCTACTTCTTTACTGATTTCTTTGTGTATGCGATGATAAATAAAGTCTTGACTAGTATCTACTTCTTCATTTTGCACATCAAAAGCTCTCATTCTTGCTGTATCTAAATCAAATAAAGGTGAAGTAATGACAATATTTGCCATCCAATTACTAATAGTATCAGCATAAAAAGGTGTGTCTATTTTAGTAATTCCTTCTTCTTTATAAATTCTATAAAAAACGGCATCAGAAGAAGCTCCTAAAATAGTAACAGGACTATGTGTAGTGAAAATAAATTGAATTTTGGGAAACCAGTTTCTAAGTTTTTTGATAATACTATATTCCCACTTTGGATGTAAATGCAAACCAATTTCATCAACAAGAACGATTCCTTCAAAATCTTGAATTTTCTGAACATGGGTTTGGTTCTCAGAAAGACGAGCTAATAAATCAACAACCCAAGTAATGACATTTTTATACCCTTTAGAAAGCTGCTCAAATTTGATTTCTGTTCCTCGCTCCTTAAAAACAATATCTTTTTTTATGCTAATTTTTACGTTATTATCCAATAGTTCTTCTATCATATTGATAGCTACTTTCAAATGAATACTAAAGTTAAAATATCCTTTTGCATTTAATCTATCTATGTCCAACAACCATTCTATTGGGTCTTTCAAATATACTTCATCCCCGAACAAAGAGCCAAAGCCATATTTATCGTTGTTTTTGGCATTTTTTCTACCTCTATTAACTCCATAAGCAAATATATTCTCTAAATAAAAGTTTTCATCAAGAGAAAAAGAGTGTTTTTCTGTGCTTTCTATTTCAATTTGAGGCTCTGAATCTCTAAGAAGCTGTAAAGCATAGCCTACACTAGGCGTAATATCTGCTCTATTTTTGATAAAAAAACCTTTCATTCCTAAAATAATAGCTTGTAGTAGTAATGATTTTCCATCTCCATTTTCTCCTAAGATATAAACCTCTTTGTTTCCTGCTATACCATTTATTTCTAAATTTTGAATGCAAAAGAAATTTTTTATGGAGATCGTATCGATAAATGTCTTAGAAATTGCTCTACTATCCTTTTTATTAGTCGTCTTGACTTTATTGTTTTTTTTATTATCTGAAGAAATATTTTTGACTAATGATATTATTTTTCTGACGCTTTTTCTATCTTCATTGAGATAAGTTCTCTGTCCTGCTTGATTTTCTTGAAAGATAAAACCTAACCTTGCCAAATCTCTAACTGTAGAAGCTGCCTGTGTACTATATTTTGCCAACTCTTTATTCTCAACTTCTTGTTTGTACATCAAAATTATAAATACTAATTTCAAACTTACACTTTTAGGAAAGTTTTTGAATAGCAAAAGCTCTTTGTCAATATTTGGATTTATTGGCAAGTTATTATATTTATCAATGCATTGTTTTATCAATGCTTTATTTGTGTCTATAATTTCTTGTTGAGTTTTAGCCATATTTTTTGTTAAATACTTTAGAAAATGGTTACAAAACTAGCACATTGGCGTATGGAAAGATAGTAAAAGTTTTAAAGTTATACAACAACTATTCATATCTAAATATTTGATTCTGTAACAACCAAGAAACGCAAATCAAAAGGATTCAAAACATCTTGTATTTTATCTAAAAAATCTTCATCATTAATTGCAAAACTCAAAAAATTGTCGTAACGCTCCTGCAAACTACCTTTTGGAAATAAATTTTCTTTTACCGATTTTATCTGACCTATTGCATCTGACAACTTTCTTTCTTCTGCTTTTCGGAGTTTTTTAGAAATATGTTCTATTCGTTTTAGTGCTTTGTGTTTTTCGGCTGCAATAGATTTTTGTAGAGAAGTATCCGTTTTAATAGATTTTGCTTCAATTTTATCAAAAATACTTTCTATTTCCTTTCTTTCATTTTCTAATAAAACATCATTTTCTGCATTTTGTGTAGCATAGTTTATCCTAAGCCTATCAAAAGAATTAAAAATCTCCTCAAAAGAAAGATTTGTTTTATTCATTTTTTGATGAATAACTTTAGGAATAAACAAGACAAAATTACGAGGCAAAAGAATTGGAAAATCAACCTCAAAGTATTCAAACATAGATTTTAACTGTAACCAATAAGCAAGCTCGCCTGGCCCTCCTGTGTAGGAAAGGTCTGGTAAAATAATTTCTTGATAAACAGGACGAAGGGCAACATTTGGACTAAATTTTTCAGGATTTGATTCTACCAATTCCATCATTTCTGATGCTGAAAAAGTAATATCTGTATTTAGTATTTCAAATGTTTTAGTATTTTCATTTTTGACAATTCGTTCTCTCAAATTATCCTCTAAATAAAAAAGATTGATTTCTCGTGGCGTAACCTGCGTTTTGTAGCCTAATTCATCTAATTTTTTACTACTCTCTTCAATTTTTAAATGGCTATTCTGTGTTTCTAATTCGTTTTTGATGATAGGAATAAATAGTCTTTTCAAAGCTGCATCATCTCCATCTAAAATTACTAAATCGTCTTTTTGATAAAATGAATGCACAATTTGTCTAGTTGCATGAGTTAGATTTTCGTTTTTAGTTTCTGCGTTTTTATAAAATTTTCCTAGTTCTTTTGCTTTTTCTTCCTTAAAGCCTAAGTCGTTTAAGCCTTTCGTATTCATTCTTCCAACTGCTCCTTTTTGGTCAGTTTGCCACGTATATGTTGTTCCAAATAGATTAAAAGAAGCAATTTCTTCTAAATCGTGGTCTTCACTCGCCATCCAATAAACAGGCACAAAATCATAGTTTGGATACTTTTCTTTCAAAATTTTACAAGCATTAATGACTGTCTGAATTTTGTAATGAAAATAAAGCGTTCCTGTATAAATATTGAGTTGATGCCCTGTTGTAAGCGTAAAAGTGGTTTCTTTTTGAAGTAAATTTATCGTTTCAGTTGGTGGATTTTCTGTTTTTGAATATTGATTATGCAACGTATTTACCAAAATTTCTCTTTTGTGGTTATCTAAGTTTTTATCTCTTTTTTGCCTATTTATTTTTAACTCAATTTGTTTTTCAAAGTCTTCTAGTTGAGGTAGATTTCCATAAAATTCTCTTAGATTTTCTTTTTGAGAAATAAAATCTAAAAATAGCCCAGAAAACTGATTCGTTTTTGAAAAATCTAGTAAGTGTCTAGAATAATGAGTAGAAGAATTGGAAGACATAAGCAAAAAAATAGTGGTATTGTGGTTAAAATTCTGACAACAATAAGTCTTAAAGTTAGTTTTGAAAGTCAGAAATAAAAAGGTAAGATACAGACTTTTTAACTTTCTAATTTGTTTAACCATTTTGAATTATGATTTTTTAGGGGAAAATCTCTAAACCACCTTCAAAAAACCAACTGCCAAAACTATTTCTTTTTCCTTAAAAACAGAAATGCGATACGTTCCTTTTAGCTCAAAAGTCTGCTCAAAGAATGAAAAACGAAGCTCTTTATCGATAAAAAAAGTTTCTTCTGTGTATTTTTGATAGTTTCCGTCTTTGTTTTGTTTTTCAATGACCACTTTTAAAGATTGAGAATTGAAAGGAATTTCATCTTTTATAAAAATATAAATTCCTTGTTTTGCTTTTTCTAATTTGAAAGTTTTTTGATGTGAAATAGGGTACTTCTGTTCGTTTAAATCATCACTAAATAAGATTTTTGATTTATAGCTAATCGTAACTTCTTTAGAAATAATTATTTTTTTGTCAGCATCTGCAATCGAAATTTTATAAACTCCTGCTTGTAAAAAAGTGTATTGAAGAACTGCCCAGTTTCGTTTTTTGTTGATATAAATCTTTTTGTTATCGTATTCTTCAAAACGTTCTTTTAGTTTCTCATCTTTCTTGATAACTATTTTTTTATCTATAAAAAGATACAGTTTTGGGTCTGTAATTTCCTTTTCTTGTCTAAATAAAACATACAAAAAACTACCTTCAATAGCATCTATTTTCCATTCATCACTTGTAAAACTAGGTTCTGCAACTCCATTTTCATCATATTTGGCTGTCAGAAAAAGCTCTTGAGCAGATAGAGAAGAAGTCAAAAAATAAAAACCCAAAAAAAATGACGTAAAAAAAACGACATTGATAAAGTTGAGTTTATAAATGAATTTTGATGAAGTATAATTCGAAAAGTTCGCTAGAGAACGATTCATAAATATAAATTATTGATAAAATAAGATAATTTTTTTGAGCAGATAAAACAGCATTTTTTACTGTAATTTTTTGTTTTCTTTGTGCCTTGTGCTGTCTCGTTTTGTTTTTTTGTCTAAATTTTTCTGTAATGCTTCTGTCAAATTTACACCTGTTTGGTTTGCCAAACAAATAACCACAAAAAGAACATCGGCAAGTTCATCAGAAAGCTCTTTATCTTTATCAGATTCTTTGAAGGACTGTTCGCCATATTTTCGTGCAATAATTCGAGCAACTTCTCCCACTTCTTCTGTGAGCATCGCCATATTGGTAAGTTCATTGAAATATCGAATTCCGAATTGATTTATCCAATCATCAACCGTTTTTTGTGCTTCTTCTAAAGTCATTTGAAAGTTATTTTTTTTGATAGGAACAGTAAATACAGATTACAAAAATACGAGGTATTTGTTTGTATATTTTCGAACAAAAATCGAACAAAAAAACCGTTTCAAGGAAACGGTTCTTTTGGATTTCACAACTTAACTACTGTTGATCTTGAATATTTTAAATGTCTATATGTTTTTTGATATTTCGTATCTATTTAATTTTTACAAAGTTACGAAATACTTACCTTTTTCTTATTGATTATTTCAGCTTTCTTAGGCAGAGTTAGTTTCAGAATTCCATTTTCATAAGAAGCTGCAATATTATCGCTATCTACATTTTTAGGAAGTGTAAATGAGCGTTTGAATGAAGCAGAACGGAACTCACGACGAGTATAATAGGTCTGTTTCTTATCTTCTTTTGCTGTATCGTCGTCTGTGTTCTCCTCTTTTTCTTCCTTCATTTCTGCCGAAATAGTGAGTTTATTATCCTCCATTTCGATATTGAATTGGTCTTTATTAAACCCCGCTGCCGAAACTTCAATCAAGTGTTCGCTTTCATTTTCACTGATATTTACGGCTGGCATTGAAAGTTCTGTACCAAAGTCAGAGCCAAATTTAGTCATTCCGTTGGAAAGAAAGTCTTGGTCAAAAAATTCTGAAAAAGAAGATGGCAAAAACGAATTGCTAGGTCTATATTTTATAAGTGTCATAATAATAAAAATTTAAGTTATTAAGGAATAAATTAAAAAAAGATTCTTTAAATAAATGTTGCTACTTGTATAATTATACGTAGTTACATTTTACCTATATTATTCAAATTATGAACCAAAATGAATTTAAAGCATTTTGATATAAAAATATGACAAATTGACATTTTGTTGATAAAAACAACTTGCTTTTAATTTTTTAGTATGTCAAAATGACTGAATCGTTTACTCAATCAATAGGATATATGAAAATTTGATACCAAAGGTTTGTTTCTCGTTTTTTTAACTTCTTTTTTAGAAGTTTTCTTATAGTATTAACGCTTTCTGCTTCAAATTGTTTGATTTATGGCTTTTCTGAACCTTCTGCCTTGTTTTTATCTTGTATAGAAATAGTTTCTAGTTCTTGATTAAAACTTTGACTTAGATGGCGATGAGGAACTCCCATTTTTATTCCTTCTTTATCAAAACGGTATTTTATATCTCTAATCAAATCACAATACATATCAAAAGAAGTAGAAAGGTCTTTTGCCCAAACTCCTGCTCTTATTTTTACTCCTCGTTCGTCCATTGCAGTCGTTCTTACCAAAACGATAGGTTCCCCTTTTATTTTTTCGTCTAAAGTTCGTTCATCAATCATGGAAGGGTGTTTCATTGCTTCTTCTTTCATAATCTCCATCGCTTTTTTCAAATCAGAATCGTAATTAATCCAAACTTCTACAAAACGCTGAATTTTTGGGTCTTCTATCGTAGAATTAATAATTATATCACTACTAATATTCGAATTTGGAATAATAATTCGTTTGTTTTCAAGTCCTTTAATGACTGTATGGCGCAATGTTATGTCCTCCACCGTTCCAAAATGAGTACCTACCACAACAATATCCCCAACACGAAAAGGCTTAAACCAAACAATAAAAATTCCACTCACAATATTACTAAATGCCTTTTGAGAAGCAAAAGCAATAAAGGCAGCAAAAATACCAGCACCTGCAAAAAGCGTAACAGCAAGCGCACGCAACGAAGGAATGGTATAAGTAATCAATAAAATAGCTACAATAACAATAATGAAATTTACACCATTTTTGAAAAAACGAAGGCGAGTAGCATTGTCGTAGTCTTTTGATTCTTGAGAGTCTGCAATATTTCTCAAATGCTTATTGATGGCTGATTTTGCTAACCGAGAAGCAACTCCTGAAACAATGAAGATTAATATAATGGTCAGTAATAATCCAGTATCGAAGGGAATAATTTTGTCTATCATAATTTTTTTTAGAGAGTATCTGATTACAAATTTACTAACTAAAAATGAAATAGAATAGAAATATCGTTTTTCAAGTATTTATAGGAAAATCTGCTTATCCTACTTTTGACAACTCTATTAAAATTTTCTTTTGTTTTTTTATTTTTTTTGTATTAACTTTGTGAAAAATAAAAAGAGCCTTTTTTCGCTCTAATTTTATTCAAAGAATCAGATTAAATTTCACTATTCTTTTTAATTTCCTTGGCAAAAATTCTTTCCATATTCTCCACTCTCTTGATAGTCATTATCTTGATACAACCTTTCCAAAAACTTTGGATTGTTTTGTCTTTCGAAATGAACAGAGAATACATTGCTCAAAATCTATGTGAGAATAAAGAAGAAGAAGACAAGCATCTAGAAAAGTTAGCCGAACTAAAACGAGCAAACAAATTTGCCGAACAGTTTGGACTTCGCTGTGCAGGTTCGTGTCAGCTCAAAAAACAACTTGCAGAAGCCGAAAAAGCACAAGATGATGCGCCAGTTTCGTCTGTCAAATATACCTTAGACCTTCTTTTTGTAGAAAAAATCAACCCATTTAGTCTTGATAATCAATCAATTGTAATTGAGAATCCTATCCCAAAGGGTTTTTATCAAGGTTTTGTATCTACCTCAAATTTATATGGAGTTTTCCGTCCTCCAGTCGTTTAAAAAATCATGTATTGCTATATCATTTTGTAGGTTGAAGACTTATCTTTAACTGTATTGTGTATTTTTACGAAAATTCATAACCTCACACGTCAAAGGAGAGCCGTTGCCCTACAAATTTCGATATTTTGTTTATCAAAAAATAATCCTTCTTGAGATTAATTCTTGTTGAAGCCAAAGTCTCAACGATGGTTTGATATTCATCACTTTAAATTAATCTTTCTCAATTTTCTTTTCTGACAGTTTGCAAACTGTCAGCTACTTTATCGATTTTGACAAAATTTTTTGTTCCAAAATCGCCCTCTAACTTATTGCCTTTTGTTTATTATTTTATATTTAAAAACAACAAAAATGAATACTAAATTTAATTTTTCAAAAATCGCCTTTTTAGCTTTTTTTATAGCCTTTTCTACGGCTTTATCTTCTTGTAAAAAAGATTCCGAAACAGAACCAGAAATTGACCCAAACAAAAAAGGAATGCTAGAAATCAAATTTGATAATATTGTTGGTCAAGATGATTTTACGTTAGGAAAAGACTATCAAAATGCAGCAGGTGAAACCTTCAAAGTAGATTTGTTGCAGTATTATATCAGCAATATTATTCTCAAATCAGAAAACGGAAGCGAGTATATTGTGCCACAAGAAGAATCATACTTTTTGATAAAAGAGCACGATGAAAATTCACGAAATATCCAAATTCCGAATGTTCCAGAAGGAAATTACAATGAACTTATCTTCACGATTGGTGTGGATAGTCTTCGTAATACGATGCCACCTGCACAACGAACAGGAGTTTTAGACGTGGGAGTAGAAGGGGCAGGAAAAGAAATGTATTGGTCTTGGAATTCGGGTTATATTTTCTTCAAAATGGAAGGAACATCGACAGCTATTGAGCCAACTGACACTAATCCAAATGGCAAATTTCGCTATCATATCGGAGGTTTTGGAGGTTATGATACGCCCATGTTTAATAATATCAGAACAATCAGTATTTCTTTAGGAAGAGATGCAGCCAAAACGAGAGAAGAGGCTATGCCGTCTGTTCATATCGTTGTGGATATTTTGAAAGTTTTGGAAGGAACTACTCAAATTTCGCTAAGCGAATACCCAACAGTTATGGTAAATCCTTTTTCATTGAAAGTTTCTGAAAATTATATGAAAGCCTTTGAATATCACCACGTTCATAATGAAGGACATGAATAAATTTTAATTTCCAGACCCTAAGGGTCTTCAAAGACCCTTAGGGTTTTAAAAACATACAATCAACCAATTATGAAAAAGTCTTTTTTATATAAAAACTTTCTTTTTTTGGCTTTTGCAATCCTGTTTTTTTCGTGTCAAACGGATAATGATACAAATCCAAAAGAAAAATTCGCTTTCAAAACACCCTCTAATTTTCCAAAACCTACTTACAATTTACAAGAAAATCCTATAACACTTGAAGGTTTTGAGCTGGGTAAAAAATTATTTTATACAGGAATCTTGTCAAGAGATGGAACTGTAAGTTGTGGTTCGTGTCATGCTCAAACATCTGGGTTTACACAACATGGACACGACCTAAGTCATGGAATTGATGACAAATTGACGATGCGAAATTCGCTTCCTATTCAAAACCTTGCTTGGGCTAAAAATTTCTTTTGGGACGGAGGGGTTTTTCATTTAGATTTATTCGCTATTTCTCCAATAGAAGCAGAAAATGAAATGGGCGAAACGCTGCCTAATGTCTTACAAAAATTAAGAAATACAGAAGGCTTTGAATCTCCAAAAACAGATTACCCACTACTTTTTGAAAAGGCTTTTGGTACAAAAGAAATTACAACTGACCGTTTTTTGAAGGCTTTATCACAGTTTCAACTCATGTGTATTTCGGCTAATTCTCGGTATGATAAACATGTCAGAAATGAAAATACAAATGAAAATAAACTGACTACACAAGAACTAAAAGGTTTAGAATTATTCGAACAAAACTGCTCAAATTGTCATTCTACGACGCTTTTTACAGACCAAAGTTATAGAAATAACGGTTTGAAAATCGGAAATCCGAATGATACAGGAAGACACCGAATTACACAAAATGAGGAAGACAAATTTAAGTTTAAAGTTCCTAGTTTGAGAAATGTAGAAGTTACTCGTCCGTACATGCACGATGGAAGGTTTAGAAATTTGGAAGCCGTTTTAGACCATTATACAGACGGCATACAAGATTCTGAAACGCTAGACGAAAGTCTGAAATCAACACTCAAAATCGAACTTAATCAAGAAGAAAAAGAAGCCATTATTGCTTTTTTGAAAACACTAACCGATGAAGAATTTTTGAGTAATCCTATTTTATCTGAATTTTAAAATTTTATGAACCGTCAACGAGGTCAAGACCGTCGTTGAGGATTTTTTACTAAACTGTAACTATGAAAAATCATATCGCCGTTTTAATTTTTACAACTTCCTTTTTGTTTATTTCTTTTCCTTCAAAAGCCTGTGATTTGTGTGGTTGTGGTGCTGGAGGTTATTATTTGGGAGTGATGCCACAATTTCAAAAAAATTTTGTGGGTGTGCGTTATCGTAATGCTTCTTTTGATTCTCATTTGGGAGGGAATAGCAATTATTCTTCACTCTTCGAAACGCAGGAACGTTTTTATACTGCCGAAATTTGGGCTAGATTTTATCCACATCCAAAATTACAACTATTGGCTTTTTTGCCGTATCAATGGAATTTTCAAGATGAAAATAACCAAACCAAATCACTTCGTGGAATGGCTGATGCTTCCATTATTGCTCAATATGAAATTTTGAATACCACAACCGATACTATTGTACAAAAATTTGAACATAGTTTTTTTGTAGGAGGTGGTGTAAAACTTCCAACTGGAAAATCAGATTTTAATGAAGAAGATGCGCTACAAGTTGCTAATGCAAATTTTCAACTCGGAACAGGAAGTACCGATTTTCTTTTGACTTCTCAATATACCATTCGCTACAAAAAAGCTGGTCTGACGGCTGATATTTCTTATAAAATAAATACAGAAAATAATCAAAATTATCGTTTTGGAAATCGTGTGAGTAGTAATGCCACTCTTTTTTATGTCAAGCAACTAGGAAAATTTGGTTTTATGCCTACTTTAGGAACATATTACGAACACAGCCAAAAAGACCAACGAGAAAATAAAACTGTTTTTGATACAGGTGGAAATTTATTTAATGCCGTTTTTGGAACGCAGATTTACACAGGACGTTTTATGTTTGGAATAAATTATCATACACCTCTGAAGCAAAATTTAGCCAATAATCAAATAAACTCAAAAGATAGATTGATGATTCAGACAGCTTTTTTGTTTTAGGAAAAAAATAAAACTAAATCTATTCACAACATTTTTAAATTGTAGCATATTTGTACCGTATGCTTTTGCATGCGAAAATGTACCGAATACTTTAGTGTTCGAACCAAACCAACTAAAAAAAACTACCATGGACAAGGATACTTTGGATATGAAGGATGAGGAATTCGAAAAAGAATTAATCAAAAGAGATGAACGCAATAGTTTTTATATCAAACTAATTATCTTCGGAGTTAGTGGTGGTTTTTTGTTAGGAATTATCCTCTTTATTTTGGTTATGATTACTTCTACCTAGAACAAATGAAAAAACAGGTTGTGAGTAGGAACGTTTTTTGACTTTCTTTGGTAAATAGGCAAATAATCAATAACTTTATTTGCCTTATAATAAAGCCATTTTTTATCACTTTACTTCTCCCTATTCTACTTTGAAAACTACTTTTTTTTCTTATTCTCTAGTATTTTTATTTGTGTTTGCTGCTTTTTCCTCGTGTGTAGCACAACAAATTAGTGATATTCAGACGGTTGTTCCTATCAAAATACCTGATACAGTTTATTTTGCTGGTGAGCGAATTCCTTTAGAAGATGAAGAGGTAAAAGAAAGATTAGATAGAGAACTTTTGTCTATTATTTATGGACATGCTTCGACGATGCTTTTACTCAAACGTTCGGGGAGATGGCGCAAACCGTTGGAAGATAGTCTTACAAAGTATGGAATCCATAAAGATTTTTTTTATTTGGCGATTGCTGAGAGTGGTCTTGATCCAATGATAAAATCGTATAGAGATGCGCTAGGAACATGGCAGTTTTTGGAAGGAACAGGAAAACAGTTTGGGTTAGTAATAAATAACAATATCGATGAAAGACAAGACCCTTTAAAGTCGTGTGTTGCAGCAACAAAATACTTTCAACAAGCCTACAAAAAATTTGGAAGTTGGGCAGCCGTTGCAGCTTCATACAACAGAGGAATGGCAGGATTGGAAAAAGCAATGGATAATCAAGGAACTAGAAACTACTATGATTTATTCTTAAATACAGAAACTTCTCGTTACGTACTCCGAATTGCAGCCCTAAAAATGGTCTTAGAAAATCCAAAAAAATACGGTTATTGCATCGAAGAATATGAATATTACGATACTTTTGAGTTTGATGAAATACTAATTACAGAAAATATTGAAAGCGTTCCTGAATGGGCAAAAAAGCAAGGAATGACCTACAAAGAATTTCGTTTGTATAATCCTGCTGTTGCTATCAATGACAATGAATATAATTTTGTTGTACCAAAAGGGGGATATATTTTTCGTGTCAAAAAGAAGAAGAAGGAATAGTTTTATTATTCTAACATGAGTGACATTTATAAAATCTAAAATAGTCCTTTCCTAGCAACAAAGTTGCGTAACCTTTGTAGAATGATAATAAAAAATAAATTTCAAAAGCTACAGAGTAGCGTAACTTTATTATTAATTTCAAATTACAAGGTTTAGCTACTCTGTAGCTCTAATAAAGTTCATTTTTGAGGTTCTACAAAGGTTACGTTGCGCTGCAACTGAAAATCAAATACTTAAAAATGTCACTCATGTTATTATTCATTACTTTGTTATTTGTAATTTTTCATTCTCTAATTCCCCATTCCCCATTCCCCATTCTCCAATTCCTAATTCCAATTCCCAATTCCCAATTCCAATCTCCAATTCCCAATTCCCAATTCCCAATTCCTAATTCCCAGAAATATTCCATCTACTTTCGCCCATTTTTGTCACTGCTACAATTTCATTTTTTTCTAAATCAAAATATGCGTTTCCAAAAAAAGGTTTGTGTTCGTTTGTTCGCATAGATTTGAGAAGTGTTTTGTTTCTAGCATCGTACAAATGAAGTATTTTGTCTGTATTCTGAATCATAAAATATCTTCCATTATCACTCAAAATCATTTTGTCATTTTTCTTAAAATGAAATGTAGAAAACTGATTTACTTGTCTTGCCCCTCGTCCGTCTAAAGTGTAATAATAAATTCTGTTTCCTTTACTGATTGCAGCAATAGATTCATAATTGAATTTTATTTTCTCATCTAATTCTTGTTTCTCTTTTTCATTCAATTTTTCAAATTCACTTAAAAATAATTCTGCATAGACAAAAGTAGCTTGTGGCATTTTTGCACCTTGAAACGTATTGAGAAGTTTTCCAAATTCTGCTTTTTCTGTTTCTTCATCAGCTTTCAAACTTCTAAGCTCAATAAGTCCGTTTTCATAACTCAAAAGAACTTCTGTTTTTTGTAGATTTTCTACCCAAAAATAAAGTTTCTCATCTTTGTTGATAAAACCTTCCCACTCTTTTGGATATTCTTTTAAGATAGAATACTGATTTTCTGTGTTTAAATTTTCTGTACTTACAAATGAAGTTGGAGGCTCTGCCTGTGCTTGTGTGACGAGTGATAGTTGTTTTGTCGGATATTCTGAATTGGGCTTATACTCTGTAGCTTTTTTGTACCAATATTTTGCATCGTCGTATTTTTGTGCTTTGAAAAAACGGTCTGCTTCTTCTAAAGCTAATAAATATTCATTTTCAAGTTGTTCTAAAAGATGCAAGGCTTCTGTATTACTTGGATTTATGTTGAGCGTTTTTATATAATAACTTTCAGCTTCGGTATAATTCTGTGCTTGATAGTATTTTTTACCATTATTGATATAATGTTTTTCTGTAATCGAAATTCCTTGAACATTCATGTTTGTGGCTGGCGAAGTAAGCGCATTGATTGCCATTCCTATCATTCCAAAAACACCTACCAATACACAAGTAGCCATCAAAACAGCTCCAGAATATTTTTTATAAAAGGCTACTTTTTTTCGTTTTTCAATTTTCTTTTTGTCCAAAGAAAGCGAACGCAGCGCAGGAACTTTCTTGAGCGTTTGAGATTGGTGGCAATGCGAACGACCAATATATTCCCAAGAATCTACCATAAAAGCTGACTTACAAACACTACAAAAAACCACTTCATCGCCTTCTTCTATAATCTCATGGGTAATAGAATCTTGCCTTTTTTGAGCAAGAAAATGAGCATGTTTTGTTTTATCTATAAAATGAGAGTAAATTTTTGAAATGGATTTTTTCATGATTTTATCAATAAGGAATTCTATTTCAGTTTTATTAAAAAGACTTTTACAGTAGTATTTTTGTTTGTTTATCTAAAATACGAATTTTTGTATAAAATAGTTAATTGATTGTGTTAGAAAATGTTATGAATTAATTACAAGATCCTTTTTATTGAAAGGATAAATTTTTTAAGATAACACTTTTAGGTTTATGACGTTTAAGAGATACTATACTACTAGGGTAAACGCACGAAACTTTTTATACTGCTTTTAGTGTGTTTAAACACACTTTAACTATCAGAGTAAATTCAATTTGCAAAGTTAAAAACTAGCTTGATTTGCTTTAAACGAGTACATTTTTTTTTCGTGCGTTTACCCTACTATACTACTACACTTTAATTATGTAGCTTATTTTTTGGGGAAAGCATCAAATTATTTTTATCTCTATTATTTTTTCGATAATTCATTATGATATTTAAAAATTTAATTAAAAAAACAGTCATTACTGGTTTTGCAAGTCTAGGGCTTATTTTGGTAGAAAGTACTTCTGTTTTGGCTCAAAATTATCAAAATTCATTTTCTGCTAACTCTATTACAAGTTTTGAGAAGACAAACAAATTAAATACTGATTTCTCAAAATCAATATTTCAAAACTCATCTTTTAATTCTTTTTCTACAAAAGAAACAAAAGATACAGATATGGAGATTTCTCCTTGGGAAAAACGAATTGGCATTACTGGAGCTTTTGGAGAAGGCGCAACGAGCATGACTTTAGGGTTTTCGCATCTTTACGGCTTTGGTTCTTCTCGTCGTTTTAAGTTGGGGTATGGTCTGCGTTTGTCTTCCTTTTTTGGTTCGGATAGAAAATTTACGGCTGCACCACCAGATTTGGCTTCAGAAGATAATCCTCAATCTTTTATTGTTGAGAGTAGCCAAACTAATGCAATAAACCTTGGACTTTATACAGACTATTCAATTACAGAAAATATACTTGTTGGTTTTAATATTGATGTAGTTGGATTTAGTTTTGGAGGAGAGAAAGATGGAAGTGTAGTTATAGAGCCTAACTTGACAGGTTTAGCAGTTCCTGATACAGCAAAACCCACTTCTTTTAATCTTCTTTTGGTAGGAGATAATGACATCGGAACTCTCAATTCTGAATTTTGGATTGGATATAGAATTGCTTCCAACATAATGGTAAGAGGTGCATTTTCGTATCTCTTTACAGAATATACAACCGACGGACAGTACCAAGATGATAACGACCGTTTTAGATACAAAGCTGCACAAGGAGCTATTGGGGTCAGTTATACTTTTTAATTTGATACAAATTATCAAACATAAAACCCACAAAAAAAGACTTTTCTTTATTTAATAAAGAAAAGTCTTTTTTTTTATAATCTATTTTCCTAAGAATACATTAGGAAATGTTTAGATTATCTAGGTACAAGTACAAAACGTACAGTAGGAGTATTCTTATCAACTTCCTTAGCAATAGTGTACTGAATAGTTAATTGATCTTTTGATGCAGTAAAATTAACAGTATTTCCAGCAAAAGTAGCTTGAGTTGGATTAGTATTATTGTTTAAAGACCAAGAACCAGTAGTAGTTCCAGCAAAGTTATAAGCTACACCACCTGTAGCGATAGTGAAAGTAGTTGGCTCATCACCACTCTGATTAAGTGTAAGTGAAAAATTCTCAGTATCAGCAATATCATTGCCACCTACTGTAAGTGTACTAATTTTCCAAGCTTTAGAAATTTCTTCTACTAAAGAAGGATCTTTCTCAGTACCACAAGTACATTTTACAAGGAACAAAGAACAAAATAATACTACTAAAAGAAAAGGGTTACGAAATGCGTTCATAAATTCAGGATTTAAGAGTTGAGATTGAGTTAAAATTTAAAATCAAATTTAAGTTAAGATTAAAGCCAAGTATAAATAAATACGAGGTCATTAATTTTAATTCGAAGTTTATTTATAACGATAATTTTATTCAAAATTAATTATCACTAAAGATAATACGAATTTTTGAATTTGTAAAAAAAAACAAGCAGAAAAACAGAAAGTTAGTCAATAAATACTATTTTTTACAAGTTTACGGTTTTAAGTTCTGAATATCAATGATTTGCGAACAAAAATGATATTCAGATTCTTGATTAGACGCAATAATAAGTACTTTTTTATTAAGAATTGTATTAATTTCTTGCAAATACCACTCACTATTTTGTTTATCAAGATTGGAAGTAGGTTCATCTAAAAACACTATTTTAGCATCAGAATAGATTGCTAAGGCTAATTTGAGTTTTTGTTTCATACCCGAAGAGAAAAAACGTATTGTTTTGCTTTTCGTGTTAGAAAAATCTAACTTTTCGATTATTTCTTCTACTTCTATATCAAAAGATTTGAATGCTTGATGGAATTTTAGTTGTTCCAATAGCGTAAATTCTTCGATAAGTTCTGTATAAGGTGCTGCCCAAGCGATATAGTTTTGCCAGTTTTCTTTTAAAACAGACTTTTTTTTATCTGATTGCGTATCAAAATACAGTATTTTTCCTTCTGACAAAGGCAAATATCCAATAAGCGTTTTGATAAGTGTGGACTTACCACTCCCATTACTCCCTACGATAGCCGTTGGGTTTGTGCTGCAAAAATCACAAGAAAGTTTTCGAAAAATCCATTCTCTTTCGAATCTTTTTCCAATATTTTGAGCAGAAATGGAAATTGTAGTTTCTTTTTGTAAAGAATTGGTCAAATCAAAATACGTTTAGGATAATCTTTTATAACCTTCTGCACCTTGCAAAAGATTTCTGACATTTTTGAAGCCTTTAGAAACGAGGAAGTTTTTAGCTGTTGCGCTGCGTCCTCCAGATTTGCAGTGTACAATAACTTCTTTTTCTTTCCAGTCTTCTAATTCGTCTAGTCGCTGAGGAAGTTCTCCTAGTGGAATTAGTTTTCCATCAAGATTATACTCATCATATTCAAATTCTTCTCTGACATCAAGAAGATTGATTTGCTTTCTTTCGTCTTTTAGAGCTTTTAGTTCTTGTGGTGTAATATCGTTCATTAGTAAATAATAATGTAACTAAAATAATTTATTATCTGTAATAATAATTAAATTCTTGGTTTTAATCAAATAGAGGAAACACAAATTTACATAATTCAAACAAAAAAGCCATAGATTCTAGTATGAATAAATGGCTTTTAATTGTTTTATTCTAATTCTCCAACCTGTATCAAAATTCTTTTATACAAACTCGGAGATATTCTAAACCTTGGTATTTCTATCAAATCGCCTAATAATGGTTTAATGGAAAAAACTATATTTTGTTTTTTTGCTTCTATCAAAATCCCTAACATTCCAATAATAGAAATATTATAACTTTTAGCAACTTCTCTACCCATTTTTTCATCAATAATAAGACAGTCAGCATTTTTTTCTATCGTCAAAACGATAGCCTTTGCTTCTCCTACATCTAGGGTTTCCAATAGTTCGTTTTTTAATGATTGATTGCTTACTTGTTCTACTTTTATCCAATCTGTTCTTTCTAAAAAAACTTTTTGACTGGGAATTACATCTAGTTCATTTTTTACTGATAAAGGAATAATGACTTGTTCATATAATTGTCGCAAAATATCAATCTGTCCAATTTGAAAGAGATTTGTAATTGCAGTAGTATCACTTACTATAATCATATTACATTTTTATTTGATAGATTTAATTCCTAATGTTTTCAAATCATCTTCAAAATCATCTTCATCGTAATTCATATATATATTTCGCTCTGCGAGTGCTTTCTGAAACTCTAAATGATTGAGATTTGCAAATGTTTTTGCTTTTCCAAAAGATAATTTTCTCTTTTCATAAAGATAAGCAGCAATATCAATCAACATCGTTTTTTCATCTAAATTTGCTTTTTTTAAAATGTCGTCTGAAATAATAAGTGCCATATCAAAATTAAATTAATTGTAAAAAAATACTCTTTATCTTTCAACGAAGATAAAGAGTATTTAGTTTTTATAGTTGCCGTTTTTGGTATCTTACCAACAACAAAAAAAACTTATAAATCTT
>Ga0210042_1001390_pt1 | contig 20115 bp, 18 predicted proteins | sample CryGeymeta201518_FD_183982 | JGI IMG/M metagenome (GOLD analysis project Ga0210042, IMG submission 183982) | Groundwater microbial communities from Crystal Geyser aquifers in Utah, USA - Crystal Geyser metaG 2015-18 (SPAdes) (version 2) | ecosystem: Environmental > Aquatic > Deep subsurface >... | reverse complement strand
ATCGAGGCAGTCATCCAAAAGGGTATGGCGAAGGATAAACTAGAGCGCTTCGCCACCTGCGCCGACCTGGCGGCGGCCTTGAGCGCCATCGAACGGGGTGAGGCGCTGGATCTAAAGACCCTGCTGGGGGTGCCGCCCATTACCCCGACTCAGACCGTAGTCGCCAGGCGTGGTGAACAGCCCAAAGGCCGCGCACAGGTTTCGGGTCCGGCTGGCGCTCCGCCGCGCAAAAAGACCGGGCTGTGGATCGGTCTCAGCGCGGCGACTGTCCTGTTATGTGCGGGCATTGTCTCTATCTTCTTCATCTTCAAAGATCGATTGCCCGTGGCCCCGGCGCCGACGGAAGCCGTCCCGACGCGCATCGCAGCCGTCCAACCCTCGCCAACATTGGAAATAATGCTCCCCACCGGAACCTCTGCGCCTGGCCTGACGCCCAGCCCAACAGAGACGCCTGCACCCAGCCCCACGCCGACGGTCCCCGCGCTTCCTGTGCTTGGCGGCGCAGACATGATCGCCTTCCTGGGCGGCAACAACGTCTGGGTCATGGGCTTGGACGGCAGCGGCTTGAGCCAGTTGACGGCAGATGGCGCCGTTAAGCACGATCTGCAATGGATGCCGGACGGCGAGGGCGTGTTGTACATCACTGGCAAGTGCATTCAGATCCTGAACGTCAAGACCAAAGAGGTATCCACGCTGACCTGCTTCGTCGTTGCAGATTACCTGGAAGCCTTCCAAATCTCACCGGATGGCGCGCAGGTTGCCGTCAGCCTGAACCGTGAACTCTACGTGGTCCCCTTTGACCTGGATAAGTTATCGCAGGCGCGTTCGCGCACTGACCTGGCGGCCATGAACGGCTGCCTCACTTACACCAAATTAGCAACCAAAGGCGTGCGCTGGTCGAGCGATGGACAGGAGCTTGCCACCGTCATCCTGGGCGTGGGCGATAGCGGTCTCATAGAAGAGATGGTGTATGTGCTGGATATCCACCGCTGCTCTGCCGCTGAACCTAATAGGGTGGATATCTTTCCCGCCTCACGCTTCAGCATGACCGGTTTCAGTAGCAATCCCGTCATCCCCTCCTTCAACTGGGATGGCATGACGTTTGGATCCCCTCGGCAGCACCTGTTGTTACCGTGATGCGCGCTGGAGCCCGGATGGAAATTACGTCGCCTTCGCCTACCAGGATATCCGCCTGGGTGCGAACAGCCCGATCCAGCTATTCTACATTCCGTATGGCACAATCGGAACCGGCGCGAGCTATGCACCCTTCTCCCTCCCTGCCGACTTCTTCCCAAACCCCCGCGAGAAACCTCAGCCTGTCCTGCGGCCAGCGCAATAAGAATACGGGCGGTCAAACCGCCCGTATGATTTTCTGCACCAGCCCCGGCCCGGCGTAGACCAGGCCGGTGTAGACCTGCACCAGCGCCGCTCCCATATCCAGGCGGCGTTTGGCGTCTTCGGGTGACATAATCCCGCCCACGCTGACGACCGGGATTCTCCCCTCGACCCTTTTCACCACCTCGCGCAGCACCGCCTCGCTGCGGACCCGGAGCGGGCTGCCGCTTAATCCGCCGGTTTCTCCCCGATGCTTCGAGCGCAGCCCCTCGCGTCCCAGCGTGGTATTCGTGGTGATGACGCCGTCCATGCCGGTATCCAGGATCACGCCGAGTGCATCATCTAACTCATCGTCAGTCAAATCAGGAGCAAGTTTGACAAGGATAGGAGGATAGGGGTTAGGAGGATAGGGGTTAGGAGGATAGGGGTTAGGAGGATAGGAGTTAGGAGGATAGGAGTTAGGATTTAGGGGGTTTTGCCGTTCGGCGGCGATTCGACGGAGGAGATTTTCCAACATGTCACGGCCTTGCAGTCTGCGCAGGCCGACCGTGTTGGGCGACGATATATTGATAGCGAGATAATCGGCCAGCGGGGCGAAAGCCCGCATGAGCGAGAGGTAATCTTCGGCGGCGTTTTCCAGTAGCGTGTCTTTGTTTTTCCCCAGATTCACGCCGATGACGACGGACGATGGACGACGGACGACGGATGACAGCCGACGTTCGACTTTTGACGCTCCTTCTCCCGGAAACCCCATCCGATTGATGACCGCCTGATCTTCCACCAGCCGGAAGAGGCGCGGCCTGGGATTGCCCTCCTGCGGGCGCGGCGTGACCGTGCCGATCTCGATATGCCCAAATCCCAACGCCGCCAGCCCGCGCACGGCGATGCCATCCTTATCATATCCCGCTGCCAGGCCGACGGGATTGCGGAAGGTCAGCCCGAAGGCATGTACTGGCTTTTCAGGGGCGTTGAAGAACTGGCTGATTGCCCAATTCAAGGGAGGCAGCGCGCCCGTAAAGCGTAAAACGTAAAGCGTGAGGGCGTGGGCGGTCTCGGGGTCGAGGCGGAAGAGGAGCGGACGGATCAAGCGATACATGGAATTACTTCTTCTATTTTGACAAATTGAGTAAAATGTACTATACTCAATTCATGCTAATTGAGCGAAGTTTATTTTACCATATTCAAAAAGAAATCCAATCTGAGCCGAAGATCCTCCTGCTATACGGTCCTCGCCAGGCCGGAAAGACCACACTCATCCAGCAGCTATTGGCAAAAACGGATTTGCCTTGTGTCCAATTGAATGGGGACGATCTGCGCACACAGGAATTCTTGGGCCGCGCCGACCTGGACAGGTTAACAACCGTCATTGGCGCAAACCGCCTGCTGGTCATTGACGAAGCGCAGCGCATCGAGAATATCGGGTTGACGCTCAAACTCATCTTCGATCACCATCCCATCCACATCATTGCCAGTGGTTCCGCTTCGTTCGATCTGGCGAACAGAGTCAACGAACCGCTCACAGGGCGCGCCACAACCTTCACTTTATATCCATTTTCCTATAATGAAATCCCCATCCAGCCGCCAACAGTTTCCAACAGCGAGCGGATGGAGGAATTCTTGCGATTCGGGATGTACCCGAAAGTGATCACCCTGCCCCAGGATGAAAAGGAACAGTATCTTTACGATTTGATCAACAACTACCTCTATCGAGACATCCTGGCCTTTGAGCAGGTGCGAAAACCAAAGAAAGTGATTGACCTTTTGTCCCTTTTGGCGTTGCAGATCGGTTCGGAGGTTTCCACAGCGGAACTTGCATCCCACCTCTCGATGTCCAAACCCATCGTCGAAAAATATCTCGATATTCTGGAAAAGATGTTTGTGATCGTCAATCTGCGCGGATTCAGCCGCAACCTGCGCAAGGAAGTTTCCAAAACATCGAAATACTATTTTGTGGATTTGGGTTTCCGCAACGCGCTCATCCGCAACTTCAATCCGTTGCACATTCGCTCAGATGTCGGCGTGCTCTTCGAGAACTTTGGCGTAATCGAACGCATAAAAAAGTTCTCCCACCAGCGCAGCTACGCCAACTTTTATTTCTGGCGCACTTACGATCAGAAGGAAATTGACCTGATCGAAGAACGTCAGGGCAATTTACACGCCTTCGAGTTCAAGTGGAAAGAGGGACAAGGCAATCTAAAAGCGGCAAACGAGTTCACGGCAACGTACACAAACAGCCGGTTCCAAATTATTACGCCATCCGGTTTTGATTCGTACCTAAAGGTATAAAGGGTGGTGTGCGAAACCTGCGGCACCAACCGAACTGATCAACTATGCGCGAGAAATGAACGCGTCGCGTTTATCTTCGCAAAATCCACCTTCCCTGTCTTCTCCCAATAATCCAGCAACTGCGTAATCGTCAGCACCGCGTGGAGGTGGAACCCTGCCTCCTCCAGCGCCTGCTTCGCCCCGGACTGGCGGTCAATCAGTACGACCACATCCTTGACGATCAGCCCGGCGGCGGTCAGTTTTTCGATGGCTTCGAACTTGCTCCCGCCGGTGGTGGCCAGGTCGTCAATCACGACGACCGTTTCCCCGGCTTCATACGCGCCTTCGATCTCGGCCTTCGTGCCGTAGGTTTTGATTTCCTTGCGCGGGTAGATGAGCGGATAGTTCCCTTGCAGGCTGATGGCCGTTGCGATGGGAATAGCCGCGTAGGGCAGACCGGCGAGGCGGTCGAAGGTAAGCTGATGCAAGATAGGGAGATAGGCTTCTGCGACTTTGGCGAGCAACGGGGGATGGGAGACGAGCTGCCGCAAATCAATGTAGATGGGGGATTTCAAGCCGGATTTGAGGGTGAATTCGCCGAATTTGATACAGCCGGCTTCGAGTAACCCGTTAGCAAGGGAGGAGAGGTGGGCGTCGAATTGTGTCATGGTTGAGTCCTTTTTTACCGCGAAGCACGCGAAGAACGCAAAGAAATTCTTTTGTTTTCTTCGCGACCTTAGCGCCCTTCGCGGTTCAATTGCATTTTGATATTCACAATCTGGTCCCGGATCTCTGCCGCGGCTCTGGCTGGACTCTCCGCCCGCGAAATGCCGCGCGAGACATTGATGAGCATCCCAGTGCCGTCTTTGCGCAGGCCGGAGCGGAGCGCGGCGGCGAGGTCGCCGCCTTGCGCGCCCACGCCTGGGACAAGGAACCACAGCTCCGGCGCGGCGGCGCGGACGCGGCGCAACGCCTCCGGCTGGGTCGCGCCGACTACGAGGCCGATGTTATCGCCAGAATTCCATCGCTGGGCGAGCTTCGCCACATGGATATATAGCGGCGCATAGACTTCCGAAGTCTTCAAGACTTCGGAAGTCTGGGGCTTCACCAACAAATCCTGCAAATCCCCTGCCCCCGGATTGGACGTTTTGCACAGCAGGAACACGCCCTTCTCTTTGTAAGCCAGGAACGGGTCAATCGAATCCTTGCCCAAATAAGGCGAGAGCGTGATGGCATGGACGCCCAGGTTCTCGAAGGCCGATTTGGCATAGGCCTCGGCGGTCGAGGCAATGTCGCCGCGCTTGGCATCCAGGATGACGGGGATCGTGGAACCGAGACGCGCTGATTCTTCAGCCACGGCCTCGATCACCTGCTTCAGCGCGTCCCAGCCTTCCGCGCCAAAGACCTCGAAGAAGGCCGCGTTGGGTTTGAAGGCCGCAGCGTAGGGCGCGGTCGCTTTAACGAGACGCAGGCAGAAGTCCCGCGCGGCTGCGGCGGTGGGGAAAGGGATGTCGGAAACGTGGGGGTCGAGTCCGATGCACAGGAGCGAGGCACAGTCGTCCACGCGTCTTTCGAGAAAAGTAAAAAAGGTTTCCATATTGCCAGTATACAACATCTTTCCCGGATGCATCGGTTATCGGTTATAATTTGGCGGCTATCCCATCAACGCTGAACTACTCTCTCCTCTCTACTCTCTACTGCCATGATCAAAGCGCTCATCTTCGACTTCGACGGCCTGATCCTCGACACCGAAACGCCCGATTACGACGCCTGGCAGGAGATCTACGCCGGGCATGGCGCGCAGCTTCCCATCGAACTGTGGGGGCAGCTCATCGGCGGATCGGGCGCATCGGACTTCGACGCCGCCATTCACCTCGAGAAACTTCTCGGCCAGCCGCTCGACCGCGCCGCGCTGAACGCCCGCTGGCGGGCGCGCAGCGATGAGTTGATCGCCTGCCAGCCTGCCTTGCCCGGTGTGAAAGATTATCTCGATGACGCCCGCCGCCTCGGACTGCGCCTGGCGATTGCCTCCAGTTCTCCGCACAAATGGGTGGACACCTATCTGGCTGATCTAGGCCTGTTGGATTATTTCGAGATCATTATATGCGCCGACGACGTGCGGCGGGTCAAACCGGACCCGGGCCTGTTCCTGGCTGCCCTGTCCGCCCTCCACCTCCGGGCGGAGGAGGTCATCGTCTTCGAGGATTCGCCCAACGGCGTGAAGGCAGCCAAATCGGTGGGCATCTTTACCGTGGCGGTGCCGATTGCTCTCACGCGGCAATTGGGCGTTGACGGTGCGGATATTGTCCTTCCCTCGCTGGCCTCGCTCCGGCTGGAAGAATTACTCTCCAACCATCTCCCGCACAAGTGAAACGCCTGAAAGTTTTCACGCCTCCTTTGCTAACTCCTCCGCCGCCTGCGTTTCCATTTCCTTCGAAATCTCCACCAGCGGCGGGCGGACAGGCCAGCGCGGAAAGCCAAACAACCGTGACAGCAAGGCTTTCAGGATGGGCGGAAAGGGCATGTAACCTTCCAGCACGTGTCGGATAGCCGTAATGCGAGCCTGCAAGGGGGCAATATCTTCACCCCTCTGCCAGCCATCCCATATCTTACGCAAGTCAGGTGAGATCAGGTTGGCCGGGGCGGTGATGCAGCCCTGCGCGCCGGATTCGAGGGCTAACTGGAAGAGAGAGTCCGTGCCGGTCAGCGCCAGCAGGTCGGAGCCAAAGCGAGCGCCGAGGGCGCGGGCAAACCCGGCCTGGTGAGAGGAATCCTTGATGCCGGAAAACTGGCGCGGGAAGGCGTCTTTCAAACGCGCCAGCAGGTCGAGCGAGAAGCCGACGCCCGTCTGCGAGGGGATGTGGTAGCCAAGCAGAAACCCATCCGCCGGAACCGCCCGCCGGATGATCTCGCCAAAGTAGGCGAACAGCCCTTCGTCGCTGACCTTGCGGAAGTAATAGGGCGGCAGGACGACGACGCCATCGAAGCCCAAGTCGAAGGCGGCACGCGTCAGGTCGGCCGTCTCGGTGAGGCTCGGCGCGCCGGTACCGGCCAGCAGGCTGAAGTCAGGGTGCGTTTCGTGCACCGTCAGGGCGGCGCGGAAGATGTCGGCGCGTTCGGATGGTGAAAAAGAAGGGCCTTCGCCAGTCGTCCCCAAAAGGAGCGCGCCGTGACAGCCGCGGCTGGCAAGGAATGCCAACAACGGCGCGACCGCCTCCAGGTCCGGCGAGAAATCAGCTTCGAGCGGGGTGAGGGCGGCGGCGTAAACGCCAGCCAGGGGATGGTTGGGCGCGGTATTCATTCTTCCACCCCTTGCACGAAATCACGGGCAGCCTCGTCCGGCGGCTTGAGGTTGTGACCCGTCGCAGACAGATAACGCTGGTGGTCGAGCACCCACAGGTACAGGTCGCCCTCCGTTTTGCCGGGGAAATCCATGAGAATATCGCTCTCGCGGATGACACGGATGATGGGCAGATAGACCGCCTCGTACCAATGCGCAACCGCCTCCGCGTCAGAGACATCCCGCTTCAAATCCAGCCCCATGAAATAACGGTGCACGGCGATGTGTTCGAGCATTCGGCTGAAGCCATCCGGGATGGTCAGCTTGATATTCGCCTGCGGGCGGATGCGGTCGAGGCCGGTGCGTTCGAGAAAGTTCACCTTCTCGCCCAGGATTTCCAGGTCTTCCGGCCTGAGGTCAGGGGTGATGTTGATCTTGGTCGAGCACTCACGCACCTCGGCGTCAATGAATTCTTGTCCCTGCTCGCGGGCGACCGAGACGCGGTGGTGGCCGTCTACCACGAAGTAAACCTTACCCACCTTGTACAGCACCACCGGCGGCAGGCTAACCTCTTCGTAGAAGGCGCGATCAACGCGCTGCCAACGACCGGCCGTATCATCCTTTTTCGGCAGGAAAGCCCGGTCGAATTGCTGGTAGCGGTTCAAACTGCCAACGATTCTCTTGATCGGCACGGCCTGAACGCCGCGATAGATCGGCCCGCCGATGCGCAACTTTTCTTTGACCTCGTCATAGGATAGTAAAGTGTCCGGCCGGCCGGTGAGGGCAGCCTGGACGCCATTCAAGAAGGCCTTGAAACGGGCGTGGAAAAAGTCATCTTTGACGCGCGATCCAAGTTCATCACTCATAAGGGTTCGATCTCGATGAGACGATAGGGAAAAATGTTAACCACCGTCGTCGCGCCAACCTGCGTCACTGAGGAGGCCAGGTTACCCAACGGTATCGTATGCCCGTGCAGGAAATAGCGCGGCTTAAAGGTGCGGATGAAATCCGTAAAGGCCGAGAAGCCGATGTGCGCCCGGTCGTCTTCGTCGTGGATGCCGCGCGGCGGGGAATGGGCGATCAGGATGTCCAGCGCGCGGCCAAAGCGAAGGCGATGCCAGAGGAGCGCCGGTACGATTTTCAGCATACGCAGATACATTTGCGTCTGCGTGTATTGGTTGACTCGAGTCGGATGGTAGCGGATGCTGCCGCCCATCCCGGCGATGGTCAGCCCTTTGAGGCGCGTCACACGCTGATCGAGGAACTCGCAGCCCTCCGCGCGGGAATCGGGCGAACGTTGCTCGTAAAGTGGGTCATGATTTCCAGGAACGTACAGCAACGGTCTATTCAACGCCGAGACCAGGAACTCAAGATACTCGTAGGGCAGGTCGCCGCAGCCCAGCACGAGATCCACGTCACCGAAATAATCCCGCGCTTGGGGCGTGTAGATACGGTCATCAACTTGGTCGCTGACCGCCAGTATTTTCATGATATGCTCTGCCTATATTTTCCCCGAAATCGGCCATCCCTGCAAGGTCTGGACTCTGGCCATTTTTACGGAGTGATGGGATGGCATGAGCTCCTTTGAATCCCTAAAACCCCTCCGCCACATACTCCCCCCACGCCCATACTGAAGAACGCGGTGCAAGCAAAACGGGTGCAGGCACGCCTCGGAGCGTGTTGCAAATCTCGCCCAACATGATGTCGTTTTCGACGCACTCGATGAAGAGATGCGTGGGATCCCCTGCTCTTTACTACCAGAGTATTTCGACATCATATTGCTGGAAATCTCCATCTGCTGTAATGATGGGCAGGGACTCCAACTGACTCTGGGCAATCAAAAGGCGGTCGAATGGATCAGCGTGGTAGGGCGGCAAATCGTAGACATGCAGCGCGTGGCTGACCTGCACGGGCAATGGCCGAATTCGATACAAACTCATGCGATTGGGGACATAAAGTGACGGGGATTCCGGTAAAACCAACCTCCCTTTTGCTGCTTTAATGGCAATCTCCCAAACACTGGCGGCGGAGAGGAAAATTTCGTTTTTCCCATCCGAGATGATTTCGCTGGCGCGCGGCGATAACTGAGGGTCGTCTGCATTCCACCAGAGAAAGGTGTGCGTATCAAGCAGCACTCTCATACATCGAACTCCGTCAGCGGAGCATCGAAATCGGGCATAATGATTACTTTGCCTTTGTCAATGCCGGGTTTGCGCGGAGAGGTATCGTCCTTGGTAAAAGGCAAAATTCGCGCCAATGGCTTGCCCGCTTTGGCAATGACGACTTCTTCTCCGCACAACACGCGCTCAAGTAGTTTCGAGAAGTGGGTTTTGGCATCGTGGATGTTATATACAGTCATCTTACACCTCCACGAACATTGTAGACTAAGTAGTGGACTAAGTCAATGTTTCACCAAAATTTTCAACCATTATCGCGCCAACGTGTGACGTTCCACGTTCTACGAATCAAAACCCCTCCGCCACATACTCCCCCCACACGCCGCGGAGCGTATTACAAATCTCTCCGAGCGTGATGTCATTCTCGACGCATTCAATAAAGAGCGGTAACAAGTTCTGAGTACTGAGTGCCGCGCTCTTGAGCCGTCCCAACAACTCGTCAACTCGTTTCTCGTTTCTCCCCTCCCGCAGTGCCTTCAGCCTCGCCCGCGCTGCTGCTTCAATCGCGGGATCAACCTTCAAACGTTCCAATGTCAGTTTTTCGTCAACCTGAAACTGGTTTACGCCAACAACTACCTGTTCGCCTCGTTCGATTGCCTGCTGCGCGGCGTAGGCGGCGTTTTGGATTTCGTTCTGCATGTAGCCGCGTTCGATGGCTGTCAACGCTCCTCCCATTTCATCAATCTTTGATATGTAATCCGTTGATTCTTTTTCGATCTCGTCGGTGAGATGTTCGATGAGATACGACCCCGCCAGCGGGTCAATCGAATCAGCGACACCCGACTCGTAGGCGATGATCTGCTGCGTGCGCAGCGCGACGCGCACGGATTTCTCCGTTGGTAGCCAAAGCGCTTCGTCCATGGAATTGGTGTGCAAACTCTGCGTGCCTCCCAACACCGCCGAAAGCGCCTGCAACGAAACACGCACCACGTTACACTCTGGTTGTTGCGCGGTGAGCGTGGAGCCAGCCGTTTGCGTGTGGAAACGCAACTGCCAACTGGATGGCTCTTGGGCTTTGAACCGTTCGCGCATGATCTTCGCCCACATGCGGCGCGCGGCGCGGAATTTAGCCACCTCTTCCAGAAGATTATTATGCGCGTTGAAGAAGAACGAAAGCTGCCCTGCGAAAGAATCGATATCAAGACCAGCCGCAAGGGCTGATTCTACATAAGCGATTCCATTTGCGAGAGTAAATCCAACTTCCTGCACGGCGGTGGAGCCTGCTTCACGGATGTGATATCCGCTGATTGAGATCGTGTTCCAATACGGCACTTCGGCGGCGCAGAACTGGAAGATGTCGGTGATCAGCCGCATCGAAGGCGCGGGTGGGAAAATATACGTGCCGCGCGCCACGTACTCTTTGAGAATATCGTTCTGGATGGTGCCGCGCAATTGGCGCATGTCCGCGCCCTGGCGCTTCGCCACCACAATGTACATCGCCAGCAAAACGCCCGCCGGCGCGTTGATGGTCATCGAAGTCGAAACCTCCTCGAGCGGGATCTGGTCGAACAACTGCTCCATATCGCAAATGGACGAAATCGAAACGCCCACCTTCCCCACTTCGCCTTGCGCGATCGGGTCGTCCGCGTCGTAACCGATCTGCGTCGGCAAGTCGAACGCGACGGATAAACCCGTTTGTCCCTGTGCGAGCAGATAGCGGAAGCGGCGGTTGGTCTCCTCGGCGCTGGCATAACCGGCATACTGGCGCATCGTCCACAGGCGGCCGCGATACATGGTGGGCTGGATGCCGCGCGTGAACGGGTACTCGCCGGGGAAGCCGAGATTTTCAAGATAGATTTCCTCCGCGCTCATCGTCCCCGTAGGGGAGAGCGGAGGGTTGAGTAGCCCGTGTTCGTCGGGCGTATCGAAACCCGTAGTCGAAGCGCCAACGGGCAACGCCACGCGCGGGACCTCGATGCCTGCTGAGGTCTCGAAATGCGGTTTTCTCTCCGGGGATTTTTCCAGGGTCGGCTTGAGAGTCTTTTCTTGCCAGCGTTTGTATCGGTCTTGGATATTCATTCCGAATCCTTTGCGAAATTTGACTTCTTCTTTTCAGCGAATGCAATCTGGACTTCGCTAATACACTCACGTTCGCATAACAAGGTGACTACATCACCGGTTCGCAGTTTCGTATCACCATGCGGGATCAGCAGATCGCGTCCGCGTCGGATAGAAACCAGCACTGCCGGGCGCGGCAAATTGAGTTTAGCCACAGTCCTGCCTGCCGCACGAGAACCAGATGCAAGTGTAGTATCAATGAATTGGGCGCGGGCATCGTTCACTACACGCGATTGTTCCGCCCGCTGGCGGGCTTCTTCGCGGCGCATCGAACCCATATCATAGGCATTTACAATGTCATTACGGCGGACTACCCCTTTCAGGCAACGCGCGTCGTCGCGCGCTACGACCGGTAACCGGGAGAGGCCGCGCGGGGCCATGCGCCGCAGGGCTACGCCGACCGTTTCGTCAGGATACACACTTACAACATCACGCGAAGCAATATCGCGCACCAAGAGATGGTCGGCAGCCCCCGGTTCTCCGTTTATCGCCCGGCGGTAATCCTCCAGTGAAACCACACCGAAAAGACTGCCATCGTCGTTCAAGGCCGAGAAACCATGCTGCCCCGTTCGCAAGAATTTGTCAGCCAGCCGGTTTATTGACAGATTTGCAGGAACAGTTACAGGTTGGCGCATCATCACTTCGTCAACCCGCACCGTCTCCATCACGTCCAGGTCGCGCCCTTGTCGCAGGCGAACCCCGCGTTTCGCAAGTTTAAGTGTATAGATTGATTCGCGGTGCAGACGTTCAGCAAGGATGAGACTCACAATGACACCTGCCATCAACGGGACAATCATTCGGTAGTCGCCAGTCATCTCAAAGACAATCAAAATCGCAGTGAAGGGAGCGCGCGCCGCGCCGGCAAAAACCGCCGCCATGCCGACAACGGCAAACGCGCCCGGCCCGGCGGTTGCGCCTGGGGCGATGATTTCCACAATCCGGCCGAACGCGCCGCCGAGCGCCGCGCCAATGAATAGCGCTGGAGCGAATACACCGCCTGAGTTGCCCGAACCGAGGGTGAACGAAGTCGCCAATGGCTTGAGAAACACAAGCGCCAGCAGCAGGCCAAACGGCAGTGTTCCCATCAAAGCGCTTTCGATAGTTCCAAAGCCTGTTCCGAACACTTCCGGCAAATTCGCGTGCAGGGGCAAGCCTTGGGTCTGGCGCAAAACCATCGGGTATACAAAGGCCAACCCGCCCAGTAAAAGTCCGCCGACGGCTGGTTTTAGCGCATCGGGGAAACGCCAGTGGTCAAAGCGATCTTCAAACCAATATAGCAAGCGGATGAAGCCGACGGCGGTCAGCGCGGCGAGCATGCCGAGCAGGGCATAGAGTAGCACCTCCCACGGCGTCTTCACGCCGTAATTCGGAATGACGAACGCCGGGTGGTCTCCGAGGAAGATGCGGGCTACCGTGCTGGCTGACACCGCGGCGATGATGACGTTGCCCAAGTCGCCCAGGTGCAATTCGCCCAGGATGATTTCCATGGCAAAGACCACGCCGGCAATGGGGGCATTGAATGTAGCGGCAATGCCCGCCGCCGCGCCGCAGGCTATCAGGTTGCGGAGGCGCGCTTCCGAAAGGTGTAGCCATTGCCCGATGGTTGAGCCAAGCGCGGCGCCCACTTGCACAATCGGCCCCTCGCGGCCAGCCGAGCCGCCGCTTCCGATACACAGCGCTGAAGCAATAACCTTGGCGACTACGACGCGCGGCCGAATACGCCCGCCGCGCAAGGCGATGGCCTGCATCACCTCAGGTACGCCGTGTCCCTTGGCTTCTTTCGCGAAGAAAGAGATGACCGGCCCGGCCAACAGGCCGCCGATGAGCGGTGCGAGAATGAACAGCCCGCGCCCGAGAAAACTCAGAGAGGAAACGCCTGATTCAAAAAAGACTTGCTGAACGAGAGCAATGAGTTTGATGAATAGTACTGTCCCCAGCCCGGTTCCCGCGCCTACCGCGATGGCCGTGGCAATCAAAATAGCCGTCTCGGAGGGTTGTAAGCGGTCGAGTAAGGCAGAGATGCGCAGCCTGATTGTACTCATGAACTATTCTCTAAAATTGTTATCCATTAAAACAAAGGAAAGGCCAGGGCGTACAAAATGCTCGCCACCGCGCAGGTGACCAGCATGACCGGCAGGCCGCGCTTGTTCCACAATTTCGAGGTGATGGGCGTGCGCGTCTTTTCGGAGAGTGTGGCAACGATGATGTTAGCCGTCGAGCCGATGATGGTACCGTTGCCACCGAAGCCCGCCCCGAAGGCCAGCGCCCACCACAGCGGACCGATATCCATGCCCGACGCGCCCAGCCCCTGGATGACTGGAATCAAGGCGATGGTGATCGGTACGTTATCTACAACTGCCGAGAGTCCCGCCACTACCCAGATGAGCAGAACGCCAAACAGCACTGGCGGTATGACAGCGGCATGTTCCATCAGCCGCACCAAAGCATCCAGTACGCCAGCCGCCTCCAATCCGCCGACCATGATGAACAGGGCAGCAAAGAAGATCAGCACGCTCCATTCCACGCGCTTCAGCACTTCGTCGAATTTCGGGCGAATCCACACAAGAGCAATTACAGCTCCGCTCAAAGCAACATACGAAGGGCTGATATGGAAGAAATGATAAATGAAGAAGAACAAGATTGTCACGGCTAACACTACAAGCGCACGCCAGGCAGTCTTGCGATCTTCCAGGGCTTCCGCAGGATTCAACTGCATCAAAACCTCGGTATTCGGCGATTTGATGGATAATTCACGGCGAAAGAGAAAACGGATGAGCAGCAACGCGGCCAACCAGACAGCTACGACAATCGGCAGGGAGTGGGTCAGGAATTGATCGAACGTCAGGTTCGCTGCGGATGCAATTAGAATGTTGGGCGGATCACCGATCAGGGTCGCCACGCCGCCAACGTTAGACAGCAAGGCCTCAGCAACCAGATACGGTAGAGGATTGATGCCAAGAATTTCACTGATCAAGATGGTCACCGGCGCAATGAGCACAATAGTGGTCACGTTATTCAAGAACATCGAGATCACGGTTGTAACCGTCCCGAGCAGCACCAGAAGCAAGATTGGCCTGCCGCGCGAGAGCCGGCCAGCCCAAACGGCCAGAAACTGGAAAACGCCGGTGGGTTCCAGCAGTGCGACCAGCATCATCATACCCAGCAACAGGCCAAGTGTGTTGAAGTCAATCGCAGCACGAGCATCAGATTCTGTATAGAAGTTTAATATTATCCCCACACCAACCATCAATGCAGCCCCAGCAATGGATGTTATGGAGCGGTCGAGTTTTTCTGTGAAGATCAACCACAGGCTGACGAGGAAGATCAAGCTGGCAAGGATGGCTGCAATCATGGCTTCTTCTGCTCCACTGTTTGCCAGGCGGAAAGGATTTTGGAGGCAATATCAGCGCGCGAGACAATGCCCACCAATTTTCCCTCGGTGGATACAACCGGCAGATCATGCACTTCGTGCGCGAGCATCAACGCGTAGGCGCGCAGCAGCCCGCAGTCTTCGATGACGCTAATCGCCTCCCGCATCAGGGCGGTCACTGGCTGGCCGAGTTCTTCTGCTGAAGGACGCGTCGTCTCGACCGCGCCGAAATCGTGGACGAAGTCCACATCAGGGACAAGGTTGATAAAATCGGGCAATTCCAGTTTTAGCAGATCGCTCAGACTGACCACACCAACCAGCCTGCCCTGTTTATCCACAACTGGCAGCAGGCCAATGTGGTGAGCGACGAAGACAGCCGCTGCTTCGCGGATGGTCTCCGTCGCTGGTATGGAAAACACTTTGTGTTTCATACATTCTTTGACTTTCATTGTTCCTCCAAATGCTGATTATTTCCGCAAACTGGCTCAAGCGAACTTCATTGGTTGAGAATGGGAAAATTTTATCACGCTTACCGGATCATTTCCCTTTGCGCCAAGGCAATCCGTTTGTGCGAGAAGACCTGACGGGGAAAATGCCCTCTCGCGTCGAGCGCGCCTCTTCGATGGAAACAAACGCGTTGGGATGTTCGTGGTGAATAATACAAATCACCTCGGCGAGATCCCGCCGCCGAATGATGGTGTAGATCAGTTTCACCGCCCCGCTGGCGCCCTTGGCATCCACGCTGGTCACGCCGTAGCCTGCGGCGCGAAGATGGGCGATCAAATCGTCGGCATGATCTTGCACGATGAGGCGGACGATCAGCGTGCCGATTGCCAGTTTATCCTCGATGAACATGCCGATAAAGTTGCCGGCAGCAAATCCGGCCGCGTAGGCCAGATAAGCCACAAGGTTATTCGCGCCGCGTACGAGTTGGGAAATGACCGCCACCCAAATGAGAACCTCGACAAAGCCGAGCAGCGGCGCCAGGTATTTCCTGCCGCGCGAGATGAAGATGATGCGCAGCGTGCCGAGGGTCACATCAATGATGCGGGCGAAGAAGATCAGCAGGGGCAGGATGAGCCAGGAATACAGGTCAAAGTTCAGCAAATCCATTCCTAATCCTCCGCTTCACTGTGGGATTGGGGCAAATACACTTTTTCCACATAGGGCGACATCATCGCTCTGAGCAGAGCGCTATACCCGACGTCGAACCGCACTTCGGCTCCGATCTCCAGACCTGTATCCTTGACGTCCAGAATTAAATGGTCGCTGCTTGCCCCCAGGACATTTGCCTTTATCCTGGGCTTGATCGCCGATACATCAACGTCCTGCCTCCCGAGGGCGAGGATCGCCCTTCGCATGTCTCCTTTATCCTCGAATATGGGAATGTGCCCGAACGCATCCTGGGCGATTTCACCGTAGGGCTTTGAGGGCTTTGTCTTGAGCTCGATCACCTCGGCGACCAGCGTGAATGTATACCTCTCACGCAGACTCCAGTAGGGCAAGGGCAGGCTCCAGACCGACTACGCCTGCCGCACGGATCATCTCCAGGTCGCGGAGCGCATCATGGACGACGCCTGGCGCGGTGCAGTTCTCCAACGCTAGCCGGTATTCATCCATCGCTGAACCAAGCAGATTGGCTCGCTCGTCTTCTTCCATCCAACGCGAATCGCACACTGCCTGTCCTACCAGCGCTGCTGCTAGCACATAACGTGGCTTATACAAGCCGGGTGTCTTCTCTAGCATAACTTGGCATCGTGCAGTTGCATCCGCGAAGGTGTTCCCAGCGGCTGGGTTACCCTGGTGTAGGAGGATAGTACCCAGCACTAACGCTGCTTGATAACTTATCTCCGCCATCCCCAAAGCCAGGGCTTCTTCGCAGTACTGTCGAGCTTCAGCAAGTTTCTGGGTAGTCAGCAGAGTCTGGCCTAGCCCGAGCAACTGAAAGCTCTGTCCCCGAGAATGGCCTATCTCTTGAGCGATCTTCAGGGCTTCTTCGTAAAGCTTGATAGCCCGTTCGACTTGCCCTAAAGCACAGTAGGCGTTACCCAGATTACCGAGGTCACGCTCCTCTTCCCAGCGGTCGCCGATCTCGCGGAAGATGACTAGGGACTCCTCGTAAAGCTTGATGGCTCGCTGGACTTGCCCCAACGCACAGTGGGCGTCGCCGAGGGTAACGAGGCTGATCCCTTCCCGCTGACGGTCGCCAGTATTTCGGGCAATCGCCAGGGCTTCTCCATGGAATTTGACTGCTTTCTCAATCTGCCCTAGGTTGTGATAGGCGCTGCCTAGACGGCTCAGATTAGCCCCTTGCCCTAGGAGGTCATCAATCTCGCGAGCGATGGTCAAGGCCTGCTCAAGGAATTCGACACTTCGCTCAGTATCTCCTAGATTGCGATAGGTTAGCCCCAGGTTGCCTAACCAGGCAACCTCATCCTGCCGGTTGCCCAGTTCACGAGCGATGATCAAAGCCTTGCCATAGACCTTGACGGCCCGCTCAGTCTGTCCCAGGTCGCGATAAGCATGACCCAGATAGCCGAGCCAGATGCTCTCACTCTGACGATCACCGAGTTCACGAGCGGTAGATAAAGACTCTTCCAGAAGCTTGATGGCTCGCTCGACCTTATGCCCCAGAGTGTAATAAGCGATGCCCAAACGACCTAGATTGGACATGCACAAACGAGGGTTTGTCAGACGTCCCATCAGCCCCTCGCGCATTTCGACCAATCTGGCGTAATGACCCCATAGGTACAAATAATCGGGATCAATCAGATTCAGCACCCGACCAGCACGAGCATAGTCTTCGGCTCGGATGCAGTGCTCAAACTCGGCCAGTTGCGGTTCCAGGTCATTGATGGTTTGCCAGGTTTCAGGCGGCGTATATAGATGTGCATAGTAGTCAGCTACGCGGCGCTCCAGAGCCTGACGGGCATAGCTCGACTTGTTCGTTTCTTTCTCCAACAATTGACTGTAAGCATAGTCCTGATCAATGGGATGTAGCGCCACAGTTTTAGTCGTGCGGTCCACGCTCACAATATTAGTGCGAGTCAGCCGTCGGAGAATGCCAGGCACATCTAACCCCGGGAAAAAAGGCTCTAAGAGATAGTCCACAGCCAATGGTGGCACAGGTCGTCTGAACACCGCCAATGCCTCAATGACTCGACGGGCATTATTGTCAAGGCGCTTGTAATTCTCTTCAATCAAATTGCTTATCACATCCTCCTGTTCAAAGAATTGTACCAAGATTTCGGAAAGGGAAGCAAATGGATCGTGTGCCAGAATGCCGGCAATCACTTCCAACGCACGGGGTACGCCATGTACCAGGGATACTGCTTTGGCAAGTTGTTCCCTCGGTGCGTCCTGTAACCCATACTCGGCGTTTGGGTCTAACTCGCGTAGTAAAGCAATACCATCATCAATTGGCAATCCTTCCAATAGCTTAACCTGCTGATCGTAACGCATCACCTCACGCTTAAAAGCCATCGCGATCCGTGTAGTTGCTAACAATCGCGCGCCACTCACAGTGGTCAAACTATGCTCAAAAAACATATCCAGATCTTGATCCAGGATTTTTCCATCATTGTCAAGCAAATCATCGAGGTTATCTAGCAGGATCACATATCGTCCGTCACTCAACGCCTCCAGCAGATGTAAGATTTTATCCTCAGTATCTATCTGTGGATTGGTCCAAATAGCATTGATGCGTTTTTCTTGCTCACCACCCAGCATCTTGGCACAATCAAGGAACAATCGTTCCAGGTTAATGCCAGATGTCCGAGTACTTAAGTAAACAATGCCATCAATAGGCAAGTTGTCGTCAGTGTGTGGCCAACGATATTGTTCCAAATCTCGAAGCACCTTACATGCCAGTGCTGTCTTACCCATACCGCCATGCCCTATAACGCTTACCAGACGTGTGGTCGGCTCTGTCAGCAGTTGCTTCAAAGTCCGTTGCTCTTGATCACGATCTTTGAAATGGTTTACCACACCTTGCGGGAGACGCCCAATAATACGTATCCGGTTTTGAGCATCATAAGATTCGGCAGTTTCGATCATTCGTTGACGTTGCGCTGTTAATCCGTCCGCAATGCGCTGTTGCTGCTTTTCCACTCGCTCTTTCCATTCTCTAATCGTTTCCCGCAAGTCGTCAATCTTGGGTTGGAAACGACGTGGATTAGAAGCATTTTGTTGCGCATCTTCCAATATGGCAAGCTGTGCTTGTAGATACTCCACGCTATTGATGTCTAAGCTATAGGGGGCCAGTTTGGGCCACGTCGCTACCAGTAGATCTGTAGGGATGATAAACGCTGATCTGACCCCCTGTCGCGTATCCGCCGCCACTGTCATTCCCACCACGCCGACCAACTGTTCATCCCACACTGGCCCACCACTGAACCCTGGTGTAATAAAGTAACCGGTCTGTTTGACATCCTCGATTTGTATCCACCCTGTAGCCTCTGGGCCTAACATTTGTCCCGAAGCCCATACACCATTGTCAAGCCTATCAGGAAATCCAAAAGCACGAAAACAATGTCCCCACACATCACCCGCAACGATCAACTGCACAGCCTGTACACCGTCGGGGGGGATTGTTTCCAGTTCTAGTCCAGCCACATCACCACTGCCGTCAGTTAGAGTTGGCTGCCAAGCAGTAACCAGCGCGGTCACTCGTTGTTCCGGCGCCACCAAAGGAAAATCCAGATACACCTTCCCCTGTGGTGGGTCCAACGTGTTGGCAGTTATGCCAAATGCCTGCGCAACTACGTGGGCGCAGGTCAGCACCTGTCGTTCTCCTACCAGAAATCCGGCTCCAACCACACGACCACTCGCCGTACGAATACGTACCACCGCCGAATTGAGAAGCATAGTCATTTTCGTCGCTCCTTATATCTACTCAGACCAGTAGCTATTACTACCTGACTTATCACTTATCCGCGGTCTTTTGTTCCCGCTTCCAGGTCAACTTGACGGTATAGTTAGCCTCCACACCAGCCTTGGCCACAGCCATATTACCAAATTCTCCTACTGCCTTGAGTCCAAATATCACTTCTACCTCATCAGGCGGATCAGAGAGGCCCTTTATCTTCTTGATAATGGTCTGTGCACTATGACGTACCGTCTCCATAGCATCCTCAAAGCGGGTCTGTGTTTCCACCACTGTGTCCTGGAGTTTGTCTCCAAGTCGCCCGGCTCTTACAACACCTGATTGAATATCTTCTTCCCCGTTTTCTACCTCTACCAACACGATCCCTCCGTTCTCTGTTTGATATTGGACATACCGTGACATCTTATGTACTCCTTTCTCTTTGATTTGAACAAGAATGTCAATCCTTCTGTGGCCCTGCACCAGCAGCCAGCATTACCAAGTGTGGTTCTGTTAAGTACGCAAACCTATCTCACTCCTCCAGTTTCATAGTTAGCGGTGAACGCTAGTTTGTGATGTCTGCTCCTCAACTCTAAAGTTGTGCATGCTATCTTATTCCCTTCTTCAACTCTTGGCAACCGAAAAGCGGATACTCGAACGGCGGGTCGTCCCGAAACGCCTCACAGTCCTTCGCTGATCTGGCCACACAGAAAGGCGATGTCGGCAGGTCATCCTGCTGCCAGAGCTTTTTTGCCAGCGATTTATC
>Ga0210042_1001355_pt1 | contig 20423 bp, 18 predicted proteins | sample CryGeymeta201518_FD_183982 | JGI IMG/M metagenome (GOLD analysis project Ga0210042, IMG submission 183982) | Groundwater microbial communities from Crystal Geyser aquifers in Utah, USA - Crystal Geyser metaG 2015-18 (SPAdes) (version 2) | ecosystem: Environmental > Aquatic > Deep subsurface >... | reverse complement strand
TGGCCGTCCCCGTGCCGCTACATGCCGCCTTGGCCGGGCATTTTCCAGAAGCGACCTGGCTGCTGCTGCCGCACGAACAGGGCGTCGTCGCTGCCGATGCGGCCAGCGTGCTGACCGGGAACCTGGCGCGCGCCACCGCACTCTTGATCGGGCCAGGCTTTGGGCTGGAAGACACCACGAAGGAATTCCTGGAAAAGCTGCTGCGCGGCGCGACCCTGCCGAAGACCGCCCACGGAAGGATCGGTTTCATCCAGACCCAGGCGGGAGAGGCGGAGGCCAGGAGGCTGGTTTTTCCGCCGCTGGTGGTTGACGCTGACGGGCTGAAGCTGTTTGCGAAAATCCCGGATTGGCCGAAATTGCTGCCTGCGCCCGCAGTGCTGACCCCGCATCCGGGCGAAATGGCGACATTGACCGGTTTGACGAAAGAAGAGATCCAGAAAGACCGCCTGGCGATTGCGCTGCGCTTTGCGCAAGAGTGGGGCCACGTGGTCGTATTGAAAGGCGCCTTTACTGTCATCGCCTCACCGGAGGGACGCACGACGACCATCCCGGTGGCCTCGTCCGCTTTGGCGCGTGCCGGGACGGGCGACGTGCTGGCGGGTTTGATCGTCGGCCTGCGCGCCCAGGGCGTGGAGGCGTATCCGGCTGCGGTGGCCGGGGCGTGGATCCATGCCCAGGCAGGGTTGTACGCCGCCGAGGTCCAGGGAAGCACCGCTTCAGTTTTGGCGGGAGATGTGCTGGAATCCGTGAGTGATGTTTTGGCGGGGTTGACGTAAAACGTGAAACGTGAAACGTAAAACGTAATGATCGAATAGAAAAGGAGTCCGTCTCTTCTGGACTCCTTTTTACGTTTTACGCCTTACGTTTTACTTGCCCCGTTTAACTCTTGAGAAATTCCTCAAGCGACTCTTTGCTGATGCGGTAGGCGTTGCCTAATTTCTTGGCTTTCAGCGTGCCATCCTTGATGGCAGCCAGCACATCTTCCTCAGAAACGCGCAGCATCTGGGCTGCCTCGGAAGGTGTCATTACGTCCGACATGCCGCCGCTGGCCGGCGCGCCGCCGCTCGGCGGTTTTGGCTGCTGTTGGCCGGACTGCATCCCGCCCTGCAGCGCCTGGCCCATCAGGTTGCCGATGCCCATCCCGGCGCCGATTCCAGCCGTCAGTCCGGCCCCGCCGCTGGGGTTCTGGGCGGCGTCGCGCATGGCGTCCGCGGCCTGCAGTTGGGTGTAAGTTGACATGTCGAGCATGCCCATGTCGCGCAGTTCCTGGGCTGATTTCTCGGACGGCTTCAGGTTGCCGATGATGAAGCGCTTGAGAGTCAGGCCGATGGCGTTGAATTCTTCTTCCGCCAGCGACTGAATGAAGGCACCCAGTTCGATGGTCTTGGCCATCAGTTCTGGAACGGCCATCTTGGCGCCCCACTCGTTGAGGGTATCCTGGAGTTTGGAGAGCAGGGCCACGCGTAAGCGATCTTCAATCGCTTCAACGCTGAAGGATGCCTTCTTGCCGACAATCTGGAGGACCAATTGCTGAGGATCCTTCACCTCGAAGCCATAGGTGCCGTAGCCTTGCAGGAGTGCAACCCCCAGGCCCATGCCCGGGTTGCGCACCAGGATCGGCTGGGATGTGCCCCACTTGCGGTTGGCGAATTCCTTCATCGAGACGAAGTAGACTTCCGCCGGGAAGGCCGTCTTGCCGCCGGTCAAAAGGTCCTGGGCTTTCTGGGTCAATAGGGGAATGTTCGCTGTGGCGATGATGTGCCGTCCGGGGCCGAACTTATCCAACGCCAAACCGTCGCGGAAGAAGACCGCCGCCTGCCCGTCACGCACGATGACGTTGGAGCCGAGGCGGTATTCACCATCCGTTGTATTGTCCGGGAAGCGATGGACGATTTCACTTTCCATCTCGTTGGGGTATTCGATAATATCAAAAATGCGTGCCATAGTTGTTTCTCCTTTTTGGTCAAATCAACAGCTTGATTATAGTCTATCAGATATTTTGATACAAGTATTTTTACAGATTAATCTACGCTCGCATGTCTGAAAAGTTTTATTGCATGGTCGCAACGGAAGCGAGCACCTTGAAAACATAGATGAACACTGCTCCACTCAGGCACGAAAAGATCAGCGCCAGGATGGTTGTGGCGATGCCGGCAGCCTTGGAACGAATCCAGCCTGCCAGCCCGATCGCGGCCAGCAGTACGAAGATCGCGCCGTAAGTATCGAACAGGGCATAGGCGCCCAGCGTTCCCAAGTTGTGGAAAGTCATGTTCGTTTCTGCAACGACGGCATATACCAACACGAAAGCGAGCAATGCAAGCAGGAACATGAACGTGGCAATGGCAAATAGAATGGTGGTTGCAGTGACGACTTTTCCTTTCTTCTCCATTTCGATGAGCTGCATGAGAGTAGCAAAGGCAAACCCGCCCAAGATGCCAACCAACGTGGCGTAAATGCCGTTTTCCTGGAGTACGAGATCAACGGTCATTTTGGCTCCTTCATCTGCTTCCCGGACCCACCGCCGCGCACCATCAGCACCTCTGCCATGATGCTGACTGCGATCTCCTCCGGCGTCTCGGCTCCGATGCCGATCCCGATAGGCGAGTGGACCCGGGCGAGTTTTTCATCGGAAATTCCTTGCTCGTTGAGTTCCTTGACGGTCATGGCCCAGCGGCGGCGCGAGCCGATCACGCCGAGGTAGGCGGCCCGGGAATCGAGCAGGGCAGGCAGGCCGGGCACGTCTACCGCGTTGCCGCGCGTGGTCAGGACGATGTAGGTTTGTTGGGTGATGTTCAGATGCAGGGGCAGTTCAGCCATCGGGCAGGCGTAGAACTCGTCCGCGTCGGGATTGGACTCGGGCGTGCAGAACTCCGCGCGGTCGTCCGAGACCGCCACGCGGAAGCCGAGCCATTTCGCCAGGTGCGCCACGGCTTTGCCAACGTGTCCGCCGCCGATGATAACGACCATCTCGGGGGGAAGAATGGGTTCCACGAAAACCTCCACCTGGCCGCCGCACACGCCCGGGTCGCCATGCGAGGGGTCGGTCATGTTGTATTCGAGCAGGCGCGGCCGGCCGTCACCGAGCGTGGCCAGGGCTTCCTGGATGACGCGGTTCTCCAACTCCCCGCCGCCGACCGAGCCGAGGATGCGCCCATCCGGAAAAACCAGCATCTTGCTGGTGGCATGGCGCGGCGTCGAGCCGCTGGCTTTGACGACAGTGCATAGGGCAGCGGGCTGGCGAGTTGATTCGAGTTCAGAGAGGGATTGGTAGATGGATTTCATATCACCTCTCCAACAACCCCAACACCACCGGCAGCAACTGCTTCTTACGTGAAACCACGCCTTCTGCCAGGCGCGTCCCATCCGGCTGGAGTGGGTAGGGCAAATCACTCAGGTCGGCTGGCTCGTTGCTCAAGATCAGGCGGCTGGACGAGCCGACCACATCCGTGACCATCAGCATTGCGAAATCCAGGGCGCGCTTGTCGCGTAAGGTGGTCAAAGCTTCTTTTAGTTTGCTGAGGTGCTCGGCCAACTGCATCAGGTCGGTGACTTCAGCCTGGGCGATGGCGAAATGATGGCCGCCAGCCTCGTAGATTTTCAAGTCGGTGTTGACCACCTCGTCCGGCGTGCGCGAGTCGATGCCCGAACTGGCGCGCAGGACCTGTTCTCCATAAGATTGCACCGTTTCACTTGCCAGAGGTGCGCCACGAATGAAAGCCCAGCGCCCCAGCCGTTCGGCAGCTTTGTGATCGCGTTCGGTCGTGGTCGGCGAAGTCAGGATCAACGTGTCCGAAAGCAGACCGGCGAGCATCAGCCCGGCCAGGGCGGGCGGCGCGCTCAAGCCGGCTTCTTCGATCCGCTCGGAGACGAGTGTGCTGGTGCTTCCGACGATATCCACCGTGAAGCGGATGGGGATGTGGGTAGACGAGTTACCCAAGCGGTGATGGTCGAGGATTTCGAGCAACTCGGCCTCCTCGATGGCGCCCAGCGCCTGGCGCGGCTCGTTGTGATCCACCAGAATGACCTTCAAACGAGGCGGGTTCAGTAAATCACGCTGGCGACAAACGCCGAGATATAAGCCATTTTCGTCCACGACCCAGAAGTCATCGCCTTCCTCGCGCAGGATACGGTTCAGCGAATCGCGGATGCGGTTGTTGGCCTGGAAGCGGGGAATGTTTGTCTTGCAAGACTCGCGGCAGGGGGTGTCCAGGATTTCGACGATGGGTAATTCTTGCTGGCGCGGGCGTGGGCCGATCTTCTTGCTGATGAGGGTAAATAAACTAGCGCCAGTGATCAATCCGTAAGGCGTGCCGTCCTCGTTGATGACTGGCGCGATGCCCCAGGTGCGCAGGGCAATTTCCCAGGCATCCCGCAGAGGGGCATCCGGTGTGGCGGTGTCCAGGCGGCGGGTTACGGACTCGAAACGGGGCGAGGCGTCGTTCAGCAGGAACGGCGGCTCCAGTCCCAACTTCTTCAAGACCCAGGAGGTCTGCGGGTTGACCGCCCCGGCGCGCGCCGCGACTGTATCCGCTCCATCCCGCTCGCGAATGAGCCAGGCGTAGCCCATCGCGGCTGCGACCGTGTCTGTATCCGGGTTGACGTGTCCGATGACGTAGATGCGGTCAGGCATTGTTGGGTATCAATGGGCGTTTGAGTTCCCTGAACGCTTCGATGATGGCATTCAGGGCATCGTTAGCGTTTTGCATGGCTTCAGAAACATTATCGCCTTCAGTGATCAACTCCGGGATGAATGGGCAAGTGACAACATACCCACCTTCGGGCTGGCGATCGAGAACAAGTGGAAGTTTATTTACTGCTCTGCTCATTTCGACCTACGGTTATTGGAAGGTGGGTGATACGAATGCGGCGTTTGTCCACTACGATGATTGAATGTTGAATAACCTCGCCAGGCAAAGTTTCCAAAACGCGTTCTACCAATTCGCGCATCTCTTCTTCCGAATAATTCCCGCCGCGAAATAGGATGACGCCAGGAACATCTTTTTCGCTTCGGAACAGCAAGTATCCAAAGTCCAGGTCGGCAGTGATGATTACTCGTTTCTCGGCTACCGCCCTCGCCATGATAATTGTGTCAGGCGCGGTTGCCAATCCAATTTCCTGGGCATGAACGGCGTTATGGTTTCTTTCTTCAAGCCAGGGAACGAGATCCGGCGAGGCCGGCATGTCTACGAGGAATTTCATCAGGCGAACTCGATCACTTCTTCTTCTGCCAGCGAAGATGCGTACATCAAGGCTTCGTCAATATCTTCTATTTCCAGATAGGGGTAAGCAAGAATAATTGACTCGCGTGTTTCGCCCGAGGCCAGCAATCCCAGCAGCCGCGAAACGGGAAATCGCAAATTGCGAATACAAGGTTTCCCGCCGCACATTTCTGGATTGACCGTGATCCTTGTGAATGTCATTTTTTACTCCTTTGGTCTGCGTTATTATACACTGACCTCAGACCTTTCCACACCTTCTCCGGCGTGACCGGATTCTCGTCAGTATTGACTCCAACCGCATCCAGTATAGCATTTCCCACCGCTGGCGCAACCCCATCCATGGGGATCTCGGCGACAGCCTTGACGCCGAAGGGATGACTCGGCTCGAAGGTCTCGACGAAGATGGTTTCCAGTTTCGGCATCTCGTCGGCGCGGAAGATGTGGTAGCCGCCGAAGTTGCGTTCGCGGGCGCGGCCTTTTTCATCATAAACCATTTCCTCGCAGACAGCGTAACCCAGTGCCTGGGTCATCCCGCCTTCGATCTGCCCGGAGGCAGTCAGTGGGTTGACGATGACACCGCTATCCACCGCCATGACCAGTTTGTCTACCTTCACCGCGCCGGTTTCGGTGTCCACCGTCACTTCGGCAAATTGCGCCGCAAAGGGGGGTGGGGAGGATGGCGAGACGTAGGAGGCTACGCCCATGATCTGTTCCTGTTCGGAATGGTGGAGGGTATCCAGGGCGATTTCGGCAAGGGAAACACTTTCGCCATTTGGCGCGATGGCTTTACGGTCGGCAAGTCGAATGTCAGCAGGTCGAAGGTCGCCTTGACTTTTGACTTTCGACCTTTGACTTAAGATTTTTGCCGCCCTCACCTTGATCCTTTCCGCCACAATTTCCGCCGCCTTCACCACTGCCGCGCCGGAGATGTAAGTTGTGGACGAAGCATACGCGCCTTTATCGAACGGCGTGAAATCGGTGTCGGACGAATAAACGAGAATATCCTCGGTTGGGACGCCGAGCACTTCGGCGGCCATCTGTGCCAGCACGGTATCGGAACCAGTTCCCAGGTCCGTTGCGCCGACGAGCAGGTTGAACGAGCCGTCGTCGTTCATCTTGATGGACGCGCCGCCCATGTCCAGGTAGGGAATCGCGGTGCCTTGCATGACTAGCGCGACTCCAATCCCTTTTCGCTTTGCTGGAGTTGATGTGTCATGTTTTCCCGTGTCACGTGTCACGTTTTCACTTGACACTGGAACACGTGATACGGAAACACGCCATTTTTCGTTTCCAAACTTCCCATCCCACCCAATCGCGGCCTTGCCCTGCCGGACACATTCTTCCAGCCCAACCGTGTGGATGGTCTCCGGGTGCGGCTCGCGGCCTTCGTTCCAGGCGGTGCTGAATGGGTGGAACTCGCCGGGGCGGATGGCGTTCTTCAGGCGGAACTCAAGCGGGTCGAGGCCGAGGGCGCGGGCGATCTTTTCCATGTGACGCTCGACCGCCCAGAAGCCCTGAGGCACGCCGTAGCCCCGGTACGCGCCCGACGGCACGGCGTTGGTGTAGACGATGTCAGCGTAAAAACGGATGTTGGGCGACTTGCGGTACTCGCCGTCGCCCACGTACAGCGCCATGGATTTTTGCCCGGTGTTGCCGGTCACGGTCAGGGCGTGGCAGCCGTACGCGCCGGTGTCAGAGAGAATCCGCATCTCGTTGGCGGTCATCGTCCCATCCCGCTTGACGCCGGTCTTCATACGGATGCGCATCGGGTGGCGCGAGCGCGAGGCGGTGAACTCCTCCTCGCGGCTGTATTCGATGAGCACCGGGCGTCCGGTGGCGATGGTCAGGTGGGCGGCCACGTCTTCGATCAGCACCTCCTGCTTGCCGCCGAATCCGCCGCCGATGCGCGGCTTGATGACGCGGATGCGCTTGACGGGTAATCCCAACACCGGAGCCAACTGCCGCCGGACGTGGAACGGGACCTGGGTACTGGTACGGATAACCAGGCGTTCGTCCTCGTCCCAATACGTCACCGCGACGTGCGGCTCGATGTGCGCCTGCTGGACCTTGGGGACTTCATACACACCCTCGAAGATTTCATCTGCCTCGGCGAAACCTTTGTTCACGTCCCCGATGTCAATGCGGATTTCGGCGGCGATATTCCGCTTTGGGTCAGAGTCGGCAAAGTGGACATACTCTGGCTCGTCGTGCAGGATGGGCGCGCCGGGCTTCATCGCCTCGGTGGAGTCGAACAAGGCTGGCAGGATTTCGTATTCCACGTCAATCAAGCGTAGGGCCTGCTCGGCGATTTCGGGCGTCTCCGCGGCGACGAAGGCGGCACGGTCGCCCACGAAGCGGACTTTGTTGTCCAGCGAGAAGGTGTCAAGCGGCCCAGGGATCGGGTCCGATTGGCCGGCAGTGGAGTAGACGACTGATCGCCTCACGAACCTCAGTTTCGGTTGGGTTGGGATTCTTGTCGAGCAAGGCTTTGGCAGCCAGGATTTGCGCCGGGGTGCAGTATCCGCATTGGATGGCGCCGGTCTCGATGAAGGCCTGCTGGATGGGATGCAGGCGGGACCTCACCCCTTCAGCTCTGCTCCCCGCTGACGCGGGACTTCGCAGGGCAGGCCCTGGCCCCTCTCCTGGAAGGAGAGGGGAGTAGGGCGCGAGGGCCTCGATGGTCACGATGGCATGACCCTCGGCTTGGGCGGCCAGGATCAGGCAAGCATTGACGGGTTTGCCGTCCAAAAGGATGGTGTCCGCGCCGGACAGCCCGTGCTCGTCGCCGAACTTGACGCCGTAGTAGCCGAGGCGGCGGAGGATAGAGAGGAGGGATTCACTCGCAGGGCAGGTGGTTTCGTGGGGAGTACCGTTGATGGTCAGAGAAAGATTCATGGTTATGCTCCTCTGGACCTCTCCCCCGGCCCCTCCCCTTGAAGGGGAGGGGAGTTCGGGTGGTTAGGGAGAGTTTGGTTGCAGGCTGCCCCCCCTTCCCTGGAAGGGAAGGGGGTAGGGGGTTAGGTCCGCTTCGCAGCCAGCCATGCAGTCAACGCCGCAATGCCTGTTAGCAGTAGCCCAATCACAGCCACGATCAAACTTTGTATCAAGGAAATAAAGCCCAGGAACATATACAACATGCCAGGGGCGTCGGGCAGCGTCCAGGCGGGCGCGCTACCGTTGAGCGCATAGTTCCAGAGGATGGGGAGAGCCAGGAGGTAAATGGTGGTCAGTACAAAAGCCATGGCGGTTTCGGAGGCTGCATGCGCCTTGAGGCGGAAAGCTCCCAGCCCGAACATGGTCACCAGCCAGGCGATGAGCAGGGCGATGGCCGCGGTGAGGGTGCAGAAGAGGAGGATATCTGTCTGGCTTTCGATGGAGCTGAGCGAGTACGTCCGGCCATCCAAAACAGCGTAACGCAGGTTGAAAAGCAGCACGTACAGGAGCGCGCCGCCTAACAGCCATGCGACTTTACGCCCACGTTTCAGGAAAAGTATGGCGGCCGGAATCGCGGCGAGCAGCAGGGCGGCAAGCCCTCGCCAGGTGCACTCGCGGAATAGGCGTGCCATCTTGACCTTTTGCATGGCGGCCTGATAGGCGGCGACCGGGTCCTCATCGGGGGTGACGATCAAGTCTATGGGTGGGGCGGCGATGGCTGGGAGGTAGGCATCCAGAAGCAGGGCCTGTTGAACGGCCAGCGCCTGCCGAATAGATTGGCGTTGCGCCTCGCTCAGGGTGAGCATCTCGGTCAGCCCGCGGCCTTGATTGGTGGCAGGGAGGTTTGTGCCGAGCAGCACGGCGACAGTTGGGGCCACGTCAACCATTTGAATATCTGGATAGGAGCCGGGTTTCACTCCCGCGCCGACCATCACGAACGGCTCGACCAGCGTGACTGCATCCTGTCCACCGTGCCCGCCGCGGTCAATCTGGCCGTGGTCGGAGAGGATGATAACGGTATCCTGCCCCAGGTCCAGGTGAGTGACGATCTCGCGCAGGAGTTCGTCGGAACGCGTGGCGGCGGCATCCCAGCGCGGGTCGAGCGGCCCGCCCTCGTGGTGCCCGGCATAGTCCACCTGGTCAATGTGAATGAGGATGAGTTGGTAATCTTCCGTGAGCCAGGGCAGCGCGGCGTCCACCACCTGGCGGTCGGCAGCGTTGTCTTCGCCGGGGGTGTAGAAACCGGCGTCCACACCGCTGTTGACGAGCATCCCTTCGAACCAGGCGTAGCCGGAGACGGCGGTGCGCAGGCCGGTGCGGTCGGCGGCCGCGAAGATATCATCCTGTGTGAAGGTGCGGACATGGGATAAGTCGGGCGGGTTGAGCGGTTGTCCGTCGTTGATGTCGGGCCAGGCGCCGCTCAAGAGGGTGGTCCACGCCGGGTCAGAGAAGGATGGCGTCCGGCTGTGCATGGTGGCCCAGGCGCCTTGTGCGCGCAACTCGTTCAGGAAGGGCATCACATCAGTTTTTCGTGAGGTATCTTCTCGCAGGGCATCTATCAATACAAAAACGACCTTGCGGGTCATGAGCTGACCGGCGGCTTCGCCCGGCGTTGGCGGGTTGTTGTGCAGCGGCGAGCGATACGCAAACAGCGAATCCATCAAACCGGTCGTCCAGAGGTAGGCGCCCGCGGCGATGGCCAGGCAGGCCAGGATGCCGAGAATGAGCCAAAGGTAGGGTTTCATGTTTGTCCTCACGTACTTGACATTTAGTTTCAAAAGTGCTATTCTATAAGCAGATCGGGTGGCTCGGATGAATCCCCGGAACACCACCGGGGTGCAAGCGAGCGTATGCGGCGACAAGCCCCCCCCGATCTTTTTCGTTTAATCGGTCAATGACATAACCTCACTCAATTTCACGATATGATCCTCTTTGTATTTTCGCCGAAACACATGCAGCGCTTGTTTGTGGGCTATAGAGGCTCTACCAACTGCTCGAAAAAGTACGTTGTGATGCCCAATGGATTTGCCCTTTTTCTGCGCAAAACGAAACAGCATGTTTCGAATGGTATCCTCGTATCCAGGATATTCCAGGTCAATCGCCGCTTCCGAAAGCCGCTCCCACACATCCTGTAACAATAAGAAAATCCCTGCTGCAAACATCCAAGTCACAGCACGCTTCTTCGACCAGCCTCGCAATTTCAGTAATGCCAGCACATCTCGTTTTACCCGCGCTGGAATACGGATTGCATAGCGCTGGCTGTTTGCGTATGCCAACACTGTGTCATGGGCTTCTTCGATCTTGCCACTTTGGTCAATTTCGACCCGAAAGCCGGCATACTCGGCCTTCGGTTCTGCGATTTCAACTGCAAACGGTGTTTTCTCACCCTTCGAATCGCCCCCAACCATCGAGCTTTCAGCTTGCAATCTGATAACTTGCCTTAACTCGTCCAGCTTCCTCCTCATCCCCGTCTGTTCATCCACGTAATGCCAATTTTCCCAGCCGTTGCAGGGTGCATGCGTGATGGCGCGCCCGATTTGGTGGATCGAACCAACAGTCTCACCGCAGCGGATATGACCATTGGCAAGGATAATGGCAGACGGTTCGCCCTTTGGGCCGAAATACAGACGTTGGCCGGGCGCGAGCATTCCAGCCTCCAGCAGCGCGCCGAACGGGACTTTGGGCTGGCTCCTGGGATTCTCTGGGCCGAGCGATCCCTCGGGCGCGGGCTGGACGGCTTCGATGCGCTGCTGGGCAATCTGGATGTAACCTTCATCGCGCTCGATGCCGATGAAATGTCGTCCCAGTTTTTTGGCGACCGCGCCGGTGGTGCCGGTCCCGAAGAAGGGATCGAGCACCACGTCACCCGGGTTGGTGCTGGAGAGCAGAACGCGGTAGAGCAGGCTTTCCGGCTTTTGTGTGGAGTGGGCTTTCGCGCCTTTCACACGGATGCGTTCTTTTCCGGTACACAACGGCAGCGTCCAATCTGAGCGCATTTGCAGGTCGTCGTTGAGGGCTTTCATGGCGTGGTGGTTGAAGATATACTTCGCGCCTTTCGTCTTTTGCGCCCAGAGCAAAGTTTCATGTGCGTTTGTAAACCGGACGCCTCTGAAATTTGGCATTGGGTTTGTCTTGACCCAGACGATATCGTTCAAAATCCAAAAATCCAAATCCTGCAAAATCGCGCCGACTCGGAAAATGTTGTGATATGAACCAATTACCCAGATTGTGCCGGTTTTTTTGAGAACGCGGCGGCAGGCTGTTAGCCATTGTCTTGTAAATTTATCGTAATCTCCAAAGCTTGCGAATTTGTCCCAATGGTCGTTGACAGCGTCTACTCTCGTCATGTTTGGACGATATAACTCATTTTGGAGTTGAAGATTATAGGGTGGGTCGGCAAAAATTAAATCAATCGCGTTCTCTGGCAAAGAATTGAGAATCTCAACGCAATCGCCCTTGAGTATTTGGTTCAATGGTAGTTCAACAACAACTTTTGGTTTTGTCATTTTACTTTATCCCAAAGTTCACTGATAAGTTATTTAACATCTTCTATTCGGAGTAACTCGCTGATGAAATAACGGAAATTTTCAGGTTGCTCTTTTTGGCGTTTTGCTCTCAGGCTGTCGAAGTCTATAGAGAGTAGTTGGCAAAGTTCGCGTCCAGTCATAGCATGAGAGATGTCAAACCATCCTTTTGCGCTGATAACGAGGGCGGCCTTTGCTGTCTGCGATCTTTGGCGTAGTTTAATTCTCTCTTGTTTCCGAATTCGCTGGGTTCTCGGGAAGTTGGGCGAGGATTTCGATGCAGTCGCCTTTTAGAATCCGGTTTAATGGGATATGGCGTATAACGATCGTCTGCGGTTTTGATTTGGGAAGCGAGGCAATTATATGCTACAATATTTACAGAAAAAGGTGATGCCATGACACTTGCCCTGAAAACTGACGTTTCTGGCTATGAAAAAGGCAATATCCGTAATGCGGTCTTGTTTGCATTGACCAGTTCGGCGGCGCAGGCGCGTCAACGGGTCGAGCATTATTCCGCGATCTGCCGAGGGTTCGAGAAAAAGCACCGCATGACCTCCGAGCAGTTCGTCCAGCAGTTTGACGCCGGTTCGCTGGGCGACGAGCAGGATTATTTCGACTGGTATGCCGCCAAGCGCGGGCTGGATATCTGGCGTGAACGCTACGAAATCCTTTCGGGGGTATCCTTGTGAAGGTGCGCGAGTATTTCGCGTCCATTCAGGGGGGAGTTCTTTTAGCTCCTCATGTGATCCAATCAGATCTTTCTTTCGATGAAGTCGCCGAGGGTGTCTGAAAGCATTGGAAGCGATCATTCCTTTGATCGGGTAATTGTCTTCAACTTTCCAGTTTTTCCAAACATCTCTTTGCCAGCACCGCCGCGACCTCGCTGCGGTATTCGGCGGAAGCCCACTCGTCGCCAGCCTCGTGGAAGGCGTTTTTTGCAGCCTCTTCTACGCCCCCGGATTCGCTGCCATCCATCGCCAGGACCGGCGACCTGCCCCAGCCGCCCAACGCCAGACGTGTACGTCCCGAAGGCCACTGCGCCACTGCCGCGCAGACGATGGGCTTATCGGCGGGCGTGCGGGCGACGGTCTCAAAGGCGAGTTTGACATTCAGAGGGATTACGATCTTGGTGATGACCTTGCCTCGTAGTAATTCAGTACGCAGGGGTAGCAGATCTCCCAGACCGATCACTGATAATGGTTGCCGATTGCGCAACCATAACTGATCACTGATCACTGAACACTTAGCGTCCAACACCAGCATGGCCGTCGCGAACGTCGAGCGGCCATCGCACGCGACGAGCGTCCCCGCGACGGTTGCCATTTGCCGCAGGTTGAAGGTCGTTTCCAGTTTGATGGCGATTTGCAGGGCGGAGGAAATGTGTGGGGATTCGAGCAGGGCTTGCAAAGTTGCCGTCGCGCCGATTTCCAGGCGCTGCCCTGAGCTGGCAGGTTGAGCTTGTCGAAACCCTGTCGAAGGGTTGTTGCCGCTTTTGTGTATTTTGTTCAAGCCAAGGGCTTGCAAGTCCACGACGGCGAACCGCTCTGGTGAGGGGCGGTTGAGCACCGTTCCGCCGCCGAGTGGGTAGGTGCGTGGATCCGTGCGCACGATCAGTTTCATCGCTTGGTCTAAAGTTGTCGGCCGATGGTATTCGATGATCATAGGCGCTCCAATGTAGGTGACAATTACAGGGCTTGCCTATTTATTATTATACACTCCCCTCCATGCTCGTAGAAGGAGAGACACCGGGTGTCTGTGGATTCATTCGTCAGGATATACTTTCCAGCCCAGTTTTTCCAGGATATTTGGATCGGGTGATTCGGGCAGGTTGATCATGAGCGCGTTGGCTTCAGCCAGCAGGGTGCCATCCTGGCTGTAGATGGCGGAGGTGGCTTCGGCGGCACGTCCCTTGTCACGACCGGCGCGGCCGACGATCTTCAGCGGTTGCCCGACGGGTACATTTTTACGGTAGCGCACTTCCAGCTTGGCGGTGAACATGAAGCGGGGTGGGAAATTGCCCATGTGGGCGCGGCCGGCCGTCTCGTCCAGGATGGCGGCGACGATGCCGCCATGCAGCACGCCGGGATAACCTTGAAAATGCTCAGGAGCGGTATAGTCCGCCGTCACTTCTCCGGGGCCGGTCTCGTAAAACTTCAGGTGCAGGCCAACGGGATTTTCGATGCCGCAGACAAAGCAATGACGCGAGTTGGGTTGTTTGTTCATGTGCGATGGTAGTCTCCTTTATCTCCCTATTTTATTACAAGAAAAGGCTACATCTACCCCTTGCCGCCCGAACCATTCAGGACTATTATTCGCGGGTTTCCTAGAAAAAGGTAAAGTTATATGACAGTTTCTTCTTCCAATGAACGTGATCATTTTACATCATTCAGACATTTCCTGATCGGCAGGCCGCTGCCTACGTATGAAGCGCCGCACCAAACTATCGGCAAGGCCGTCGGCCTGGCTGTTTTCGCTTCGGACGCGCTTTCCTCAACCGCCTACGCCAGCGAGGCTATTCTCGAGGTGCTGGCTTTTGCCGTGCCTATCGCTGGCCTGGCTGTGTTGGGCTATTCGATCTACATTTCCCTTGCCATCATCTTCCTGCTGGCCGTAGTGACCATTTCCTATCAGCAGACCATCCATGCCTATCCAGGCGGCGGCGGGGCGTACATCGTCGCCCGCGATAATCTCGGCGAACTCCCCGCCCAAACCGCCGGCGCGGCCCTGCTGACCGATTACATCCTGACCGTGTCGGTCAGCATCTCGTCCGGCGTGGCGCAGTTGACCTCCGGCTTTCCGGCGTTGCATCCGTACCGCGTCGAAATTGCTGTTGGCCTCATCCTGTTGATGATGGTGGTCAACCTGCGCGGCGTCAAGGAATCGGGCATGACCTTTGCCATCCCGACCTATTTCTTCCTCATTGTCACCTTGACAACGATTTGCCTGGGCTTCTATCGCTATTTCGCCGGGGAGCTTAACCCTGTTACCGGCGTGACGCCGGCCGTAATCGAGGCGGCGCGCGGCGTGACCCTGTTCCTGATCCTGCACGCCTTTTCGAGCGGCTGTACCGCCCTGACCGGCGTGGAAGCCATTTCCAATGGCATCACTGCCTTCAAGGAGCCAAAAAGCCGTAATGCAGCTACGACGCTTATCTGGATGAGCGTCATTCTCTCGGTGATGTTCTTCGGCGTCACTTTCCTCTCGAATCACATTGGTGCGCAGTTCTCACGGACGGAAACGATCGTCTCGCAACTGGGACGCACGGTGTGGGGAGCGAGTATCATGTGGTATGTGCTGCTCGGCAGCACCACGCTCATTCTCATCATGGCAGCCAATACTTCCTTTGCCGACTTCCCCCGCCTGGGCGCGCTGGCCGCCGGGGATGGTTTCCTGCCGCGCCAGTTGACCTATCGCGGCAGTCGCCTGGTCTTCTCGAATGGCATCATGGCGCTGGCGATGTTCGCATCTGCGCTCGTCGTCGCCTTCAAAGCTGAGACGACTGCCCTGATCCCGCTTTATGCCATTGGCGTATTTCTCTCATTCACCCTTTCGCAAACCGGCATGGCTGTGCGCTGGTGGAAATCGGGTCACCTCAAACCGGATGAGGAATTCGTCCAGCAGGGCGGCGTTGTGCGTTATGATCCACAATGGAAACTCAAGCTGGCGATTAATGGTTTTGGTGCCGTGTTGACAGCCATCGTCATGAGTGTTTTCGCCGTGACCAAGTTCCTCGACGGGGCTTGGATCGTCATCCTGCTCATCCCGACGTTGGTGTTCATTTTCTTCCGCATTCATTATCACTACAAAGACGTGGCTGCCAGCCTCTCGCTGGAGGATTACGGTGAAGCGCCGCGCGTCCAGCGCAACCGCGTGCTGCTGCTCATTAGCGGCGTCCATCGTGGCGTGCTGCACACCCTGCGTTATGCCCGTTCGTTCTCCAATGATATTACTGCCATCTATGTGACCGCCGATCCGCTGGAGGAAGAAAAACTCAAGAAGAAATGGGCGACCTGGGGCGACGGCGTGCGCCTGCACATCATCGAATCGCCCTACCGCCGCCTGATCGAGCCGCTCATCGCTTACATTGACCAGATGGCCGACCACCTCGGTCCGCACGAGATGCTGACGGTGGTTGTGCCGCAATTCGTTCCGAAGCACTGGATTCACAGCGGCTTGCACATGAACACCGCCTCGTTGCTGCGCAAGGCATTGCTGAAGCGGCAGGATATTGTCATCATGGAAGTGCCGTACCACCTCGGGCGGCATGAAATTACGGAAACGTAGTAACGACTTCTGTGTTACTTTGCGTCCTTCGTGTTCAATCTTTTCCCCGGCGGGGCAAGGAGTTCCGCCAGGCGGCGGGCGCCATCCTGATCCGTCACTGCCAGTACCTCATCTTCAGGCTCGAGCGTTGTATTGCCGCGTGGAATAATGACCTTGCCAAGCCGGATGATACCGGCGATCACGCACTGGTCGGGCAGTCCCAAATCCTTGATGGCAATCCCGATGGCCTTTGCCCCCTTGGGAATTTTCTCTTCCACCAGCGAATAGCGCCCGCGCCGCAATTTGAGCAGGGTCATCATGTCGCCCAGCGACATCTCTTCCTGAATCAGGTGCGCCAGCACGCTGGCCTGATTGAGAGCTACGTCCACGTGGAAGTTTTCATTGAATAGCCAGGCGTTGGACGGATTGTTGACGCGGGCAATGATGCGCGGCACCTTGAACATCTTGTGGGCGATATAGCACAGGACGAGATTATTGGCATCGGTATCCATTGTCGCTGCCAGTACTTGTGCCTCGCGGATACCGGCGCGTTCCAGCACGGCTGGGTCAATCGGCGAGCCTTCGTAGATGACCTCGGTCGGCAGTTCTCGGTGCAGGCGTGCCAGCAGTTCGCGGCGGTGTTCGATCACGCGCACCTGATGATCCTCAGCCAACAGGACTGTAGCCAGTTGCGCGCCGGTTCGCCCGCCGCCGGCAATAATCACGAACATGGTTAGGCCTCCTTTCCGGCCAGGCAGGCGCGCAATGCGGCAATGCCTTTTGCGGTCGTGCTGATGTCCAGCACATCGCCGGCTTCCAGCACGGTTTCCGGCGCGGGCAGCGAGGAACGCCCGGCGCGGGTCAGCGCCACCGGCAGGCAGGTTTCAGCCTCGTGCAGCAGTTCGCTTATTTTGCGGCCGTTCCAATTTTCAGGAACAACCATTTCGTAAACTTCCACTTCACCGTTGCCTGCCGAGAAGACGGTTCGCAGGGAAGTGCCGCCGAGCAGTTCCTCGATACGCTGCGCACCCCAGGCAGTGGAACTGACAATCTGAAAACCAAACGCCTCGAGCACGCCGCGCAGGTTCGGATCGTAGTTGCGCACCACTACGTTTGGGACTTTGTAAACTGTCCGTGCAACATGGGCGACTACGGCGTTGAGCGTATCCGAATTGGCCACGGCGGCCAGGCCGTCAGCCTTGTCAATGCCGGCACGCTCCAGCACCTCCTTCGAGAGCGACTCACCCTCCACTGTCCGGCCATGAAAAGCCGGATCCAGCCGGTCGAAGGCCAGGGCGACGTTATCCACAATGGTCACTTGATGACCCTGTTGGCAAAGGCGATAGGCCAGTTCCGAACCGAGGCGGCCACATCCAACGACAATGATGTTCATAGTCTTTCTCCTGAAACCATCCACGGCGTTCACGGGACCTGGTAAGGCACATCCGTGATGATGATGCCGGGGCGGGATAATAACTCGCTGCGTAATAAATTGGCGGTATTTGTATGCAGCAGATTGTGCCATGATTTCGAAGGGATGAATTGCGGCACCACAATTGTAATCGTTTCGTCCGGCTGGCGGTTGTCGGCAATTTCCTCGATGTATTCGAGCAGCGGCTCGATGAACAGCCGGAAGGGTGAATCGAGGATGACCAGCCGAACGCCCTCGCCCCACGTCTCCCACTTCTGGCGCACTTTTTCTGCCTCCAGCGGGTCAATCGAAACGTGGACGGCGGTGATGTCATCCGAAAGACGCCGGGCGTAACGCAACGCCTCCAGCGTGCCTTGATGCACGCCGCTCAGGGGCATGATGACGCGGTGGCGCGCGGCGCGCGACGGCGAGCCGGCGAAAGTTTCCAGCGAGAGACGGTTCGCCAGTGAAGTGTAATGACGGTGTATGAGGACAAACATCATGATCAATAAGGGTAGCAGAATCAGCACCAGCCAGGCGCCATCGCTGAATTTGGTCACCGAAAAAACCAGCACAACCACCGCCGTGCAGACTGCACCGAAGCCGTTGATGAGCATCTTGAACTGCCAGTTGCGTTCATACCGCAGTGTCGAGCCGCGTTCAGCGACCTCCTGGCCGGGCTGCAGGTGTCCAATTTTCCACCAGCGGCGCGCCATACCTACCTGCGACAGTGTGAACGAAATAAACACACCGATAGCATACAGCGGGATCAGCCGGCTCACACTGGCCTGGAAGATGACTATCAATAGTGAAGCTATCAGTGCAAGTGTGACGATGCCATAGGAAAATACCAGCCGGCTGCCGCGATAGGTCAACTGGCGCGGCAGGAAGCCATCCCTGGCGGCGATGGCGCTCAGGCGGGGAAAGCCGGCAAAGGCCGTGTTCGCCGCCAGGATCAGGATCAATGTTGTTGCCCAAATGAGCAGGTGATACAGCAGGCTGCGCCCGTTCAGGGCGGTGCGCGCCAGTTGCGAAATGACCGTCTCGGTCTCGGATGGCACCGCGCCGACATGCCCTGCCAGGTAGGAGATGCCCAGGAAGAGCGAGCCGAGGATGAACGCCATCCAGATGAGCGTGATGCCTGCATTCCGGCTGCGCGGTTCCTTGAAAGCCGTGATGCCGTTGGAAATAGCCTCCACGCCGGTCAGCGCGGCTGTACCGCTGGAAAAGGCGTGCAGGATCAGGAACGGCGTGATGGCGGTCAGAGTGTGGACGATATCCATCTCCGGCGGATTATCCACACTGCCAAGCGAGCCGGTGAAATAGCGAAACAAACCGATGCCGACCGTCAGGTACATCATCACCACGAAAAAATATGATGGGAAAGCAAACGCCGCGCCGGATTCTTTGACCCCGCGCAGGTTCAGCAGCGTGATGGCGAAGACAGCGACCACCGACAGCGGCACGCGGAATTCGAACAATTCAGGATACGCTGAAACGAGCTGCGCCACGCCGGAGGATACCGAAACGGCCACCGTCAAAATGTAGTCTATCAGCAGCGAGGCCCCGGCAATGAGCGCGGGTAATTCGCCCATATTATCGCGTGAGACAATATACGCCCCGCCGCCATCTGGGTAGGCATGGATGATCTGTTCATACGACAAGGTGACGATGGCCAGCAGGATAACGATGGCAATCGCGATCGGAAAAACGAAGCCGAAAGCCATCGTCCCCGCGGCGGCCAGGATGAAGAGGATTTCCTGCGTGGCGTAGGCTGTGGACGAGAGCGCATCGGAGGCGAAAACCGCCAGGCCGATGAACTTGCCGATGGTCTGGTGCGGGGCATCGGCGGTTGCCAGCGGACGACCAAATAGCCAATTCCGCCAGGTGCGCGGCGGGACGTATTCTGTCGCTCGATGGATGATGGGTGTGCGGTTTTCTTCTGGCAGCATGGTTAATCTCACAAAAGAGAAGCCCTCGCCGGGCGAGAGCGAGGGCTATTATATTACGGATTCGGTTCTCTTTACGGGAAAGCGCGCTGGGGATGAATCCCCAGCCTGAGAAACAAAGTCGTCTGAAGACGACTGCGCGCTGCACGCCCCAGTCCGCTTCAGCGGACTTTGCATCTCAGCCGGTGGATTCATCCACCGGCGTTGGCGCGCGGCGGGCAATCTGCTGCCGGGGGATGAATCCCTCGGCTGTGTGCACGTAAAAGATGTCAGGAAATATTAGAGAATATCTCCACCGCTCGGCCTGGATTGCCAAATCCAGGCCTCAGCCGCCGGATATGGCTATCCGGCGCGAGCAGAACTGACAACCTTTGAGTGCACACTCCCCAGCTACAATTCCTGCAATCGCGTCCACATCTTCGGCGCGAGTTCCCGCGAGCGGGCCGCGATGCGCTCTTCGTCAAGGGTAAGCACTTTCTTGTTCTTCATCAGGATTTTACCCTTGCAGACTGTCGTATCCACCGTTGCGTCCACCAGCCCGAAGATGAGGTGGCCGAGGAAGTTGGCTTCACTGAGCGGTGTGGGAGGCCGGTAATCGAGGATGGCGAGGTCGGCGGGACGACCCTCGGCGATCTCTCCCAGCCGCAGCCCGAACTGCCGCGCGGCGATCTCGGCGTTGTTCTGAAAAAGCAGTTGCGGCGCTTCGAGGAAAGCCACGCGCGGGTCGCGGTTGGCCAGCCGGTGCAGCAGGTAAGCGCAGCGCATTTGAACCAGCATGTCGGAATTCATGCCGTCGGTGCCGAGGCCGACCAGCACGCCCTTTTCGAGCAATTTCAGGAGCGGCGTGACACCCACCGCGTTGTTCATGTTCGATTCGGGATTGTGGACGACAGCCGTTCTTGTATCGGCCAAAATCTGCATCTCGGCCTCGTCAATGTGGACGCAGTGGACGAAGATTGACTTCTCGCCGGTAACGTCCAGCTTGTGCAGCCGTTCCACGGTTGGAACACCATACTTTGCCAGCGAGTCGGTTCTATCCGCCAAATCCTCGGCCACGTGGATGTGGCAGCCCACGCCCGCGTCTTTCGCGATACCAACGCATTTTTCTACAGTCTCATCGGAG
>Ga0210042_1001353_pt1 | contig 20433 bp, 16 predicted proteins | sample CryGeymeta201518_FD_183982 | JGI IMG/M metagenome (GOLD analysis project Ga0210042, IMG submission 183982) | Groundwater microbial communities from Crystal Geyser aquifers in Utah, USA - Crystal Geyser metaG 2015-18 (SPAdes) (version 2) | ecosystem: Environmental > Aquatic > Deep subsurface >... | reverse complement strand
AAGCCAGCGCCAGTTCGGTGGGAAGAAGAGTTTTTGTGTTTCTTAAAATAATGGTTTCGATCGCTTTTTCCAGAGGAATAAAACCGCGATAATTTGATTTAAGAAATTCCATCAGGTCAGTTTTTTTATTACCATCTGTCAAACTTTGATGGACAGACCTGACAATGTCGCCTATTGAAACGTGAACGATTTTTTCATTGCCCAAGGCCTCCGTAAAAAGTTTGGCATAAGTGCCCTTGCCCGAGTTTTTTTTGCCCAGAAGATAGGCGACAAAGGTGTTTTTTTGAAGAAATTCCTTTAATTTCTTGATTTCTTTGCCGGCTTTCAAATTAAAATATTCCCTCCGTTCGTCGGGGTCGGCCAAATTAAATGATTTTTCCATATTCGGAACTTTTGTCTTAAAAATTGGAAAATTAAAATTAGGCATAGGTTTTTGATGTCGAAATTTTTAGGATTTATTTTTCTTGGTTTCAATAATTTTAAGGTGTAATTCGTCTAATTGTTTTTTGTCCGCTTCGCTGGGCGCATTCATCATTAAATCGCGGCCGTCGCCGGTTTTGGGAAAGGCGATTATTTCGCGGATATTGGGCTCGTTTTGCAAAATTGCTATTAGACGATCAAGACCCAAGGCGATTCCAGCGTGCGGCGGCACGCCGTAATTAAAAGCTTCCAGCATGTGCTCAAACCGTCCTTTTTGCTCTTTTGTAAAACCAATCAGTTCAAAAACTTTTTCCTGAATTTTTGGGTCATGGATTCTAATGCTCCCACCTCCTACTTCTACGCCGTTTAAAACCATATCATGTTGTAATCCACGCACTTTGCCCGGGTCTGTATCTAAAAGTTTAATATCATCAGGATACGGCGCAGTAAACATATGGTGCGATGGCGCCCATTTTGATTTTCCGCTTCCGTAAAAAAAATCTTTTTCTGTTTGTTTAGTAAATAAAGGAAAATTGATAACCCACGCAAAACCCAGTTCATTTTTATCGTCTTTATTTTTTCTAATATCTGGGGTGTCGTTGCCATATTTTTCAATTGTTTCATGATAATTAATTTTTGGCCAAGGTATCTGGGTTATTTTCTTTTCGGGGAAGATTTGCATTATCAATTCAGTGAATAATCGCTCTGTTAATTCCAAAATATCATTTTGTTCAACAAAACTCATTTCTAAATCCAATTGAGTAAATTCACCGTAGGCGCGATTGGCCCGAGAATCTTCATCTCTAAAACATTTCGCAATTTGAAAATATTTTTCAAAACCGGAAACCATTAATAATTGTTTGTATTGTTGTGGTGATTGCGGTAAAGCATAAAACTTACCCGGCTGAAGACGCGAAGGGACGATAAAATCTCTTGCTCCTTCTGGTGTTGATTTGGTTATTATGGGAGTTTCAATTTCCACAAATCCTTTTTCTGTCAAAAAATCGCGGATGAATTTAATAAATTTAGCTCTTAACTTTAAATTTTTCTGAAGCCGCGGCCGACGTAAATCCAAATACCGGTATTTCATTCTGATTTCTTCATTGACTTTGTAGCCATCAGTGCTGACATCAAAAGGCGGGGTTTTTGATTCAGCCAGAATTTCCAAAAAATTAACCGCGATTTCGTATTGACCGGTTTCCAACTCCGGATTCTCCATTCCCTTAGGTCGTTTTTTCACCTCGCCTTTAACTCTAATTACCCATTCTGACCGTAATTTATCGGCTGTTTTATAAATTTCTTTATTTTCCAGCGTAAAAACCAACTGGCTAATGCCGCTTTTGTCCCGCAAGTCAATAAAAATAATTTTGCCGTGGTCCCGGCGAGTGGCGACCCAGCCCATCAATTCCACTTCTTGACCCTCTTTATTAATAATTTCTTTATTAAATATTCTCATCTTTATCCCCTGTATTCTTTAAAGATTCTTCAATCGCTTTTCTTAAATCGCCAATATCAACGGGTTTGCGTTCTCTTTTAATTTCCGGTCTCTCGCTTGGCTGCGGCTCCGGCTGCGGTCTCAAAACTTTTTCCAATGGCTGCTCTTCCCGGCGCTGAATTCTTTCCTCAATCATTTTTGAATCCGCCACCCACTCACTGGAAATTTTTTCTTCAACTGAAGAGCGGTTGGCAGCATATTTATTCCGGCAATTTTCAATAATCACATCTCTGAATGATTCTGTTGACAGTTTGGGAGGCTCTACGGTCTCGGCGGAAAAAGGCTTGGTAGCCACGCCGTCAATCATCAGTTTCATATAAATATTATATTTGGTTAAATTAACCAAATCCTGGGCAGTGAATTGAGGCATAAATTCTTTTTCTATGAATTCCGCGTCTTCGGCGCCAATCCGGAAGCAAACAATCGTTCCCACGTTGCCGAAAATGGCGGCCTGAACCTTTTCATCAAGCTGTTCAATATACTGATGAGCCAAAATCAGGTTTAATCGGTATTTTCTCGCTTCGGACAAAATATTGGCAAAAGATTCTGTGGAAAAATTCTGAAATTCATCAACGTAGAGATAAAAATCACGGCGCTTTTCCATTGGGAGATCAACTCGGCTCATAGCCGCCAACTGCAGCTTGGTAATCATCATCGCTCCTAAAAGAGCGGAATTGTCTTCGCCGATTCTTCCTTTGGCAATGTTAATAATCAAAATCTTCCCTTCATCCATTATTTTCCTCATATCAATGGTTGAGTGGGTCTGGCCGATAATATTGCGAATTAGGGGATTGGAAACGAACTGCCCCACTTTATTCTGAATAGCTGCCACTGCCTCGGTCTCCAAACGTTGGGTATAGCGGGCAAATTCATTGAGCCAGAAAGCCTTAATTACCGGGTCCTGCAGATTTTCCGTAATTTTCTGCCGATAATTTTTTTCAGCCAGCATTCTCATTATTCCCAAAAGAGTTGAAGAAGGATATTCAAGCAGAGCCAAAAGCGAATTATTCAAAATGTATTCCATTCGGGCTGACCAGACGTCGGGCCAGATTTTTTTGAAAACCCCCATCATGCCCGAGGCAATTAAATGTCGGTGTTCAACGTCAATCCGTTCCAAAGGATTAAAGGCAATCGGCCAGTCAATGTCAGCCGGATTAAAATAGATTACGTCGTCAATGCGATTTTCCGGAATGAAGTCCAATATTCTTTCGGCGAATTCGCCGTGGGGGTCAACCACGCCAACGCCGCGACCGGCTTTAATATCGGCAATCACCATATTTTCCATCATATTGGTTTTACCCATACCGGTTTTTCCGATAAGGTACATATGCCGTCTACGGTCGTCGGTTTTAATTCCGAATTTCACATGTTGATTTCTAAAGGTTGTTTTTGCGAAAAGCGTTATTTCATCGTTCGTGATATTATTCATGGTTCATAATTTATTATTCAATCGGTAATTCGGCTGGCGGGCCAGCTTTCTTGGCTTCCAATTTTCGCAGTCGGGGCGCTTCCACCATCATGGTCGGGAAATGATAAATGGTCGCCAGTTCCTCGATGTTTAATATCGGAAATTTTTCCGGTCTTCTCTTGTTGTATTTACCGAATCTTCTGGAAACATAACCATCAAAAATTCTTCTTTTTCGCGAAAATTCCACCAATCGTTTATATTTTGGAAAAAATTTAGGCAACCAACCGTTTTTCAAAGTTATTGTTCGTCTGTCGGGCTTAAAAGAATTGAGGTCACTGGTGCTAAATTGTTGGAAAGCGCCTATTACAGCCGAGACATTGACCGGGGTAAAATTATCTCTCTTATCAATATAAACGAAGCGAATGTTGGTTTCAAATCCGAATTTTGAAATCTTATTACTGATTGCTTTAACTATTTCCTGCTCGCCCGGATGTAAAAATCTTAAAAGCACTATTTCTTCTGTTTTGCCCTCGGGCCAAGTCGGTTGCTCCATCGGCGCCCAAAATATGTTTCTTGCCCAATCCCATAAAGATGAACCCCATCCTGCTCCTGATTTTTTGGTCTTCCGACCGGCTATCTCGTCTATTTTTTCTAAACCTTCTTTTTGCCAATAATTACCCGATGGTTCTCCAGTGGGGCTGATTAAAATCTGGAGCCAAATCGTTTCATCCTCGTTTAAATTAGACATTACTTCACTAATGGCGGCTATCGGGTCAAGTCGCTTCTCTTCCTGGGTTTCTTCAAAAAAGGGGTAGGTTCTGATGGGGTAATAATTTTCTCTAGATAAAATCAAGTCAGTGCCCCAAATATCATAGGCTTCGTTGGGCAAATTGGGGGATAAATGTTCAGTGTAATCCTCGGCTTCGTGAAGTTCGGCGGCCGGATACTGGGCATAAATGGCTGATTCCAGTAAATTACGGAATTTTGAGGGAATTCGGACGAAAAAGTGGACTCCGCCGGCATGCCCCATCATTTCAAAGGAAATCCAGGGTTCCACTTTGCCGTCTATGTATTTATCCACCGAAGACAATCCAAATGAATAGGTGGCGATTAAACCCGAAAAGATTTGTTCCATTGCTTTCGGGGTCTTAAGAATGTCTTTGGGAATTTTGATTTCAAACATTGACCACTGGATGGTTTTAATATGACGGGTTCGGATATAAATCATTCGAAGATTCCAGTAAAGAAAAAAAACAAAAAAAGGCAAAATCAGCCACCAAATAAGACCCAATATTCGAACAATGCTGTCAATGATGCCAATTAGAATATCCATTAAATTTCCAATTTTCAATTTACAATTTTCAATGAATTTTCAATTGATAAATTTTTAAACACGGCGTAAATGGGTTTGATAATTGAAAATTGAAAATTGATAATTGAAAATTATCGTATATTGTATCTTCCATCCTCTAACTTTTTAAAATACTTTTTATTCTGAAGATTAAGAAAAATCGTATTTTCTTTTAAAAATCGCTGTTTTAAAACCGAATTAACCACTTCTTCCACCGGGAGCGGCCCTTCTTCTTTTAAAATCTGATAAATTACTTCACGGGCGATTCCCGGCGTAAAACCGTGTTCGGTAAGTCCGTAAATTCCCCGACCGACCAAAACAAATCGCGGGTCTTTAATTAATTCGTTATGCACGGTTTGAGGATGGGCGGCCCGACCAACAAAATTGGTCCTGTTAATCGCCTCGCTAATCTCCCGAAAATGGAGGGGTTTATCCTGTTTTTTAAGTATTAGGTAGGCTTTTTCTCTGACTGTTTTGGGATTAATTTCTTCCCATTGATTTAATCCCCAATCGCCAAAGGGATTGATGCTGAATTTCCGGGAAATGGAAAGATAATTCACGCCGATGAAGTCAGGGATGTTATAGGTCTTTGTTGTTTTGATAAAATAAGTGTCAAATTGCCGATGAATGATTAAGTCTTCTTTTTTATTGGCAACTAATCTTTCCAATTTAGAAACGAACCGGCTGACAATTCCGATGGTTTTTTCGCTCAAATACCAAAAATTATGAAAGTCAGAGTCAGCCGGATGATAAAAAGGCTGGCCTAAAATTTCGGAAAAGAATCTTAAATGCCAATGATGAAGATTGTTGTCTTCAAGCAATACTTTTAATTCTGAAAGAAACAGGTCATCTAAGCGTAATCCGCCAAGATTGTTTAAATGACTGACGATGGACTCTGAAATTTCTCCTATTGCCTTTTCTTTGGCAATCCGGGCCCGAGCCATCCTTAAAGCCTCCTCTTCAATCTGCCTGACCCGCTCCCGAGTAATGTCATATTTCTCGCCTAAACTGGCTAAGGTCTTTTTTTCTCCGTTAGCCAAACCGAAGCGGCCATTCAAAATCTCCTGCTGCCGCGGCTTCAAATCTGAAATTAAATTATTGATGGTTGAACTAATCATCAGAAATAGAATACCAAAATTTGCTTTGGCTGTCAATGCTATGCTTTTTATTTAGAACGGCCCAAATAGAGCAGCAAAGGACTGGCGACGAAAATGGAGGAATAAGTGCCGACAATTGTGCCTATTAAGATGGTTAAAACGAAATATTTTAAAGTGACCGGACCTAAGAAAAATAAAGCTAAAAGCACTAATACCAAAGTTAAAGAAGTATTGATTGAACGAGCAATGGTTTGATTAACGCTGGAATTGATAATAACCGGCAAATCTAAGCGGGTCCGGTTAAGCAAAAGATTTTCCCGAATTCTGTCAAAAACCACTATTGTGTCGTGAACTGAAAATCCCATAATTACTAAAAGCGCCACAATAAAATTAGTGTCAATTTCAATCCCCCATTTCCAACCTAAAACCGACAAGAAGCCAGCCGGTATGGCAATATCATGAAAAAGCGTTATCAAGGTAATCACTCCGTATTTCCAGGATTTAATCGGATAAGAAACTTTCCTGAAAGCGAAAGCGATGTATATGGAAATGCCCAAAAGCACCAAGGCAATCGCCCAAAACGCCTTAGTCCTTAATTCTTTCCCCACCGCCGGTCCGATATTTTCAAAACGTAGTTCATCGGTATCGCCGAATTTCAACCTTAAGGCGCTAAAATAATTTTGATGTTGTTCTTCGGAAATATGACCGAACCGCACGAGAAAACTTTGATTTTCGGCGGGAAAAATCGTTGCGTCTTTTACTCCCAAATTATTTTCAAAAAAAGATTTCAAATCGTCGTTTGTCGCTTGTCCCTTGCCTGCCTGCCGGTCAGGCAGGTCGCTTGTCGCTATTTTAATTTGCCAGAGCGTGCCGCCGACAAAATCAATGCCCGGCCGAAAACCAAAAATTAAAATCAACGCAATACTGGCCGATACCAGAATTCCCGAGAATGATAAAAATATTTTACGATGACCGATGATATTCATATTTCGCTAAATCGATGCCAATATGCGAATGGATACTAATTATACGAATATTTGTATTATTAGCATGAATTAGTATATTAGCATCGCGTTTTATTTTATAAATACTCTCAATAATGTTCTTGTTATGGTAATTGCCGAAAACATTGAAATGATAACTCCTATAAGTAGTGCCAAAGCAAATCCTTTAATAAAACTGCTGGTAAAATAATAAAGAATAATTGAGGTGATTATGGTTGAAATATTGGAATCGCGAATTGACGGCCAGGCCCGGCGAAAACCTTCCTCAATGGCCGATATTTTTGATAGTCCATTTTTAATTTCTTCTTTGGTTCTTTCAAAAATTAAAATATTGGCGTCTACCGCCATGCCAATGGAAAGAATAAATCCGGCAATACCGGCCAAGCTCATAGTAATGCCAAGTTTGAAAACTGCGGCAGTAAAAATTATGTAAATTACCAAAGCCAAAGAAGCGAAGATACCAAACTTCCGATAATAACCAAGCATAAAGAGAATGATAACCAAGGTCCCCAAAGCACCGGCGTAAATCGCCTTTTTTAACGATTCCTGACCCAAACTGGCGCCGATTGTCTGTTGACTGATTAAGATGATTGGCGCCGGCAGAGCTCCGGCATTGAATCTTTCCACCATTTTTCTGGCTTCGTCAACCGTAAATTTTCCCGTAATCTGGGCCCGACCGCCGGAAATTCTTTCTTGAACAACAGGCATTTCAATCAAATTATTGTCCAAAAAAATTGCCAAGGGCTTGCCGACGTTTCGAGATGTCAGCTTCTCAAAAATTTTTGCTCCGTCATCATTAAACTGGATATTAACCTGAGGAGCGCCGGTCGTGGAATTAAAATCAATCTGGGCTCCTTTAACATAACGGCCGGTCAAATCAGTCGGAATAAATTCCAGCTGCGTATCGTCTGCGTAGTTCTGCGTTTCTTTTACTTCGCGGAAATCCAAAAACGGCGTTAATCCGATTTCGTTAATTGCCGCTTTTATATCTTTGATTCCAGCCAAATCCACAATCAAGCGGTATGAGTCGCCTTCTTTGGCTGAAACCACCTGGGGTTCGCTGACTCCGAATAGATTCACCCGTTTTTCAATCACGTCCCGCAAACCGGCCATCACCGAATCTCTATCTGAAGAATCAACCTGCGACATATCAACCTCATAGACGAGGTGAGTGCCGCCAACCAAATCCAATCCCAAACGCCAGGGCCTAAATTTGCTTCCCAGCCCTTGGGGATAAATAAAAAAACCGGCGGCTATTGCTAAAACAATTATTAAAATTAATAAAATTTTTGAATGCTTCATTTCTTAGCGAATAATACAATTTAAATGGTATATTTCTCTTAATTCCTTTACAATTTCTCCGAGTTCCTCATCCGAATAACCCGTTTCTTTTAAAAATTGAGGGTCCAGGGTTTTTGAGGGAACGAATTTTTGCAAAATATAAGACGAGCCAGGCTTCAGCAACTCTCCGATTTTAAGGATGTCTTCTTTTTTTAACTGAGATTTTACGACGGTGGTTCGAAACTCATAATCCAAGCCGGAATTCATTATTAAATCGATGCTTTCCTTGATTTTTTTTATTTCAACGGCTGATTTAACGACGGCCGCATATTTCTCAAGCGGAGCTTTTATGTCCATCGCCAAATAATCAACCAGTTTTTTTTCAATAATATCCCTTAATCTTTCCTGAAAACTGCCGTTGGTGTCAAGTTTTATCGAATAACCGAGCCCTTTAATTTTTTTTAAAAAATCATTCAACCCCTCTTGAAGAAGCGGTTCGCCGCCGGTAACTACCACGCCTTCCAATTCTCCCTGACGGCTCTCTAAGAAAGTAAAAATCTCTTCTAATGAAATCGGCTTGATAAAGAAATCCGGATTAACCAATTCTGGATTATGACAATAGCCGCATCGGAAATTGCAACCCTGGGTAAAAACAATGGCCGCAATCTTCCCTGGATAATCAATTAAACTGACTTTTTGAAGACCACCTATTCTCATAACGGGGTTTAACGAGCCAACGTAAATTCTTTTCTCTCTTTGAATTCCTGCTGTTTTCCTTGATTCCATTGCGACACGGGCCTAAGATAGCCCACAATTCTGGTATAGACTTCACAGGGCTGTTTTATCGTGCATTTTGGACACTCAAAATGTTCTCCATCCAAATAGCCGTGGGAGGGGCAAATGGAAAAAGTGGGGGTCAGAGTAATATAGGGCAGCTTGAAACTTCCGAAAATTTTCCTGATGAGATTTTTAACGACTTCAATGTCAGAAATTCGTTCTCCCAGAAAAAGGTGCATCACCACGCCGCCCGTATATTTGCATTGAATTTCATCCTGAAGTTTTAGGACCTCAAAAATATCGTCGGTGTAATTGACGGGCAGCATCGTTGAATTTGTGTAATATGGATTTTCTTTGGTTCCGGCCGTAATAATTTCCGGGTACTTTTTCTTGTCTTTTAAAGCAAGGCGGTAAGCAGTAGATTCGGCCGGCGTTGCTTCCAAATTATATAAATTTCCCGTCTCTTGCTGATATTCAACCAATTTTTCCCGCATAAAATCCAAAATCTCAAGAGTGAATTTTCTGGCGGTTTTCGAGGCAATGTTTTCGCCAATGAAATTAAGTAAGGCCTCATTCATCCCCACCAGACCGATGGTAGAAAAATGATTTCCAAAATAAGTGCCTCTCATTTTTTTTACGCCGTCCAGGTAAAACTTTGAATAGGGGTAAAGCCCTTTTTCAATAAAATTTTCCAAGGCCTTCCTTTTAATTTCCAAACTTTCCTTGATTAAATCCATCGTTGTTCCCAATCTCTCAAAGAATTCTTTTTTGGTTTTGGATAAATAGCCGAGCCGGGGCATATTGATGGTAACCACGCCGATGGAATTTCCGCACCAAGTCACCTTGCCGTTTCTTCTAACGAATACCGTATGATTTTTTACCTCGCAACAATAAACCTTTCCTTTGTAATTTACTCTTTTAATATTGTTTTTTCTTAATCTATAATGTTGAGCTTTTTGAACCCCAAGACTATAGCAAATACCGGCTTTAATTTTCCTTCCCTTTATGAGGGTAGTCTTTTTATTTTGGGTAGTCAAAGTTGCTAACCAGCCAAGTTTCAAAATTATTTCTTGTAAATCATCTGCTAACTTTTTAGAAGAAGTCCAATAATTTATTTGCCCCGTAGTTTTTCTGATATGCCCATCGCCTTTAACCATCCAATCAAATAAAATTTTTAATCGCCTTTTACTTAAATTTTTTATCTCTTGGGGAATAAACTTATCGTATTTTTTTCCGAATTGACGCAAATAACTCCAGAGTTGTTTATTGCAAATAACAAAGTTGTTTTTTTCTTCAGCATAATTAAAAGGCAGGGAATCTAAAATTTCTTTAATCTCTTTTCTTTTTTTCTTTTCTATCTGAGTAATGACTACTCTGTAACCATGCCTCGGAGCAATTTTCTTATTATCGGTACATCCTTCAGCCAACCAAAAGCCAAAAAACTTCAACCAATTATCCATCTTAATTCTTAATGCATTTCTAATTACCTGATAAGGCGTTCTACCCTGTCTGCCATATTTTGTAATTTCAATTGCTGGTAAAATAAACCATTCTTTTTCCTCTCCTTGCCAAATACTTTGTTTGGGAATTCGCTGATTATTGAAATCAAAATTTTCTGCTTCTACAAATTTCCTTTTGCCGCTTCCCACCTGATCTACTACCATTCGATGATTGGGGGTAACTAATAAATTAAGGGATCGGGTTTTAAATTGATACATTTCTCCTTCATAATTATATTCAAAAAGTCTTTTAGGTTTATGTATCTCAATTTCATTGTTTTCAGTTAAAGTAAATACTTCATCATTTTTACTTAAATCTTTAAAAAACTTCCAACCATTTTCTGTTAAAATTTCTGTTTGTTTGTCATAGCAACCGGTAAGCGGATTTGACCCGAACAGTCCTCCGCCTCTTTTGAGAAGTTCAGAATTGTCCAATCTGAGCCGACAGCAATTGAACGTAATTTGGCCCAAAGAATGAACAAAGAGATGATTTTTTTCAAGCTCTAAATCGTAAAACTCTTTAAGGACTTTAAATTTCTTTTTTTTCACTGTCTTAATGCGAGTTATATAAATATCACTGTTTCTTATCTTGTTTATCTCTTTGGTCTGGGCATCATATTTATCCAAAGTATCAAAACCAACCATTCTTGATTTTGTTAAACCAGGTACCTGATAAGTAGAAGTCATCCAGCCAGGCACTCTTTCAGCTATAATAGGATTATTAACCCAGCCATTTCTTTTCTTTGTTTTGGACCTCTTGTGTTGGAGGTATATCCGTTGGCTATTTTTTCTTAATTTATAAGTGGTGGGCTGACCAATTAAAGAGTATAGAAGAACTAAGTCTCTAGAAAGTGCCAAGTCATTAAGATGAATTTCTAATCTTTTTTGGTAACCATCCCCTTTAAAATAAAACTCTAAAAATGCTTTGATTACTTCTTTGGGTGAATTAAATAATATTTGCGGCAATTTGTCATACTTTCGAAAACCGGTATCAAATAATCTTCTAGCTAAATCTGAATTATAAATATAAAGATAATAAGTATTGTACCTCGGATCTTTTTTCTCGAAAGTTTCACAACCAAAAACTTTTTTAACTAAATCTTTAATCAAATAAAGGTTTTCTAATTGTCTAGAATTAAAGGTAAACTGAATACCCCTCGGTCTCCCGTACGAAGAACAATTTCTTCTTGTTTCAAAAAGATAATTGCCGTCCGCTGTAAAATAACCCAAAATTTTAGCCACATCTTCATCAAAAGTAAAATCTTCAATTTTTTGATATTCTTGCGATAAAGAGTTTTCTGTTTTCTTTAAACAAAGAAGGTATTCTTCGGGTTTTAAATCTTTGGCAAATTTCATTTGAATACCCTTTTCCGTCCAAATAGCCATCGGGTGCTTGGTTGAATAAATAGCTTCTTTGCCATCTTCTAAAGTTATCCGGATTCCTTCTTTATCAAAAACCCTTAAAAATCTTTTCACTCCAGACCACTCGGTTTGAAAAGTCTTGGGGTTTAATGATAATACTTCTAAATCGCCCTCTTTTTTACAATCTGCCCAGCCTTCTTTATCGAAATCATTAATCTTATAGTTTTCAGCTATCTCTTTAATGGTCAATCTTTTTATTTTTTTAGAATTTCTAATTAAAATTTCTTCATTAGCTGCTAGACACATGCTCCTGACGTCTTCCGGCTTCATGTCGGACTGGATGAAATTGGAAAAATAGTTTACGCCGTATTTCGCGGTTGCCTCCCACATCGGCGCCAGAGCCGGTTCGTCCCAGGGAAAATCATTAGTGATGTTAATGGTGGGAATGGGGAAGGTAAAAACGCGCTGTTTAGCATCGCCTTCCATCATCACTTCAAAAAGAGCCCGATTTATCATATTCATTTCTTCCTGAAATTCGCTGTAATTTTCTTTCTGGGGTTCACCGCCGATGATAACCGGCTGATTGGCCAAGTTCGGCGAAGGAGTAATGTCTAAAGTGATATTGGTGAAAGGAGTATTCCCGGTAACAAAAATTTGACCATTCCTCTGGGCAATAACTGTTTCATTCTCTGTATGAACGCTCCAAATAATGCCCTGATAATCAACTTCTCGGATTTTTTGTATATAATCATGTTTGGTTTCAGTCAAAGTTAAAATATGGGGTTTTCTTTCGTTTACCGCAAAATTATAACCCGCCAAAACCGCTATTGCTTCTAAACCTTCTAAAATTTCTTTGTTGGTAGTTACAATTCTTTTTCTGTATTTTTCTTCCCAGCCATCGCCTTTTATATAAGTTTCCAAGAAAAGTCGGGCTTGTCTTTTGCTTAAGCTAAAAAGGAATGAGGGGAACTTTTTTGACGTTGCTCCCAGCCATTGATGAATAATCTTGCTTGGAGCCGGCAAAAGTCTAATATGAGTGCAGGTGCCAAGACCGATTTGGGGCCTTTCTGTATAATTTTCTGGCTGAGCTGCTGGCGATTGATAAATACTTACCCGATGGCTTCCGTCTTTTTCTATTGTTCCTTCAGACAATGTCCAGGCAAGAAATTTTAATTGCTCGTCATCTATGTTTAAATCGGGATTTATATTTTCTCCACTAACGGGAATGGAAACCGGCGATTTAAGCTTTAATACCTCTTCAATTGGTTCCAATTTGTATTTATCGGCGTTAAATACTTGTCTCACCACCCGATGTCGGGGAGAAATTAACTGGTCCTGACTTCTGTTGCGAAGATTATACATTGTGCCTTGATATTCTCTTATAAAAATATTATTCGTTGGTTTTTTCTCTAATTGACCGTTTTTGGCGTTAAACGTGTATATGACATCTCCTTCTTTAAGCTCATAGTAAGATTTCCATCCTTCAGAGCTTAAGATTTTTGTGTCTTCGGAAAGGCATTGAAAACCGACCCGGGTGGGAATGGCCAAATTAAACAAAAACATTTGGATTCCTTGTTTAACCTGGTGATAGCTCAAATTGTCATAGCGAATGAAGGGAGCGAGCAAGGTGTCAAAACTGGAAAATGCTTGAGCCCCCGCGCTTTCGCCTTGGAGCGTATAAAAAAAGTTGACGGTTTGACTTAAAACAGTCAGGAAATGTTTGGCCGGTTTTGATTCCACTTTTCCGCCGACACCCCCGAAACCTTTTATTAAAAGGTCGTAGAGGTCCCAACCGCAGCAGTAAGTGGCTAAAGTATCCAAGTTGTGAATGTGGAAATCACCGTTTTCAACCCCTTCTCTGACATTAGGAGAATAAATTTTATTTAACCAATAATTTTTGGTAACGGCCGAGGTGACATAATGATTTAGTCCCTGAAGAGAATAAGCCATATTGGCGTTTTCTTTAACCTGCCAATCCAACTCTTCAATGTATTGGTCAACCATTTCCACTTCTTCATCAATGGCCGTCAGTGCTTCCCTGATTCTCCGATGCTGCTCCCGGTATAAGATATAGGCCTTAGCTGTTTCGGCGTAGCCCTCCAAAATTAAAACCTCCTCAACTATATCTTGAATCTGCTCAACAGTGGGAATTTCTTCGGTTTTAAATCGGTGGAGCGCCAAATCAACCACTCTGCCGGAAAGTTTTTCGGCTTTTTTGCCGTCGCCCTGTTTGGTTGCCGTCAGTGCCTTAGAAATCACGTTAGTGATTTTTTCTTGTTCAAAATCAACAATTCTGCCGTCTCGTTTTCGCACTTTGGTAATTATTTTTTTCATTGATTTATCTTCTTTTTTTTCTTCTTAAAAATGCCGGTATATCCCAGATTTCTTCCGAAATTTTATCTTTAACAGAGTCCACTTTACCCTTTTTTTTCGGTTCTTCAAAGCCAAGCCCTTGTCCCAAAGACTCTTCTTTGGTCTTTTCTTCTGTCCTATTGGTCTCTAACTTGTTTTCTAATATGGTCTTTTGTCCGAAAAGACTGGGCAGTAAAGTATCACTTTTATGATTAAAGCTTCCGTTAAAGCCAGTGGCGATCAAGGTGACTTTTAACTGGCCTTTATTCAATTTTCGGTCATGATAAGCGCCGAAAATTATCCTGGCCGACTGGTCAACATTTTCTGAAATTAATCTTGCTATTTCGTTGATTTCGTTCATCTTCAAATCCCGGCGACCGGAGATACTGAAAAGCAGTCCCTTGGCGCCGTCAATTGAAGCTTCCAAAAGAGGCGAATTAATTGCCAAATTAGCCGCCTTGGTGGCTCGTTCCGGACCATTGGCCACACCAACACCGATAATTGCCGAGCCACCTTCATTCATCACGGCTTTAACATCAGCAAAATCAACATTGACAATTCCCGGCGCCACAATTAATTCCGTAATTCCCAAAACAGAATTTTTAAGCACCTCGTCAATTGCTTCAAAAGCTTTGATTAACGAAGTATCTTTAGTAATTAAAGAGAAAATTCGGTCATTAGGGATGGTAATTAAAGTATGAACTTGCTCTTTTAATTTTATAATCCCCTCCTGGGCAATTTGAGCTCTTTGAGTTCCTTCAAAAGCAAAGGGTTTGGTGACAACCGCCACGGTTAAAATCCCCATTTCTTTGGCAATGTCAGCCACAATGGGCGAACCGCCGGTGCCGGTGCCACCGCCCTCACCAGCCGTAATGAAAACCATATCAGCTCCTTTCAGGGCATCGCTAATCTCCGAACGATTTTCTTCAGCCGCCTGACGGCCCAAATCCGGATTCATCCCGGTTCCCAACCCTTTGGTTAAATTTTCCCCGATATGAATTTTCTTTTTGGCTTTGGCGTACTTAAGGTCTTGAACGTCGGTGTTAATGGCGATTAAATCAACGCTTTTCGGGAAATTATCATGCATCCGGGAAACCGCGTTATTGCCCGCTCCGCCGATGCCAACGACTTTGATTTTCGCTAAATTATATTTTTCAGATTTTTTCTTCATGGTAGAAAGTGTCTAAAAATTTTTCCTAACCAACCTTTTTTACTAATGGTCCAGTTTGATTCCTTTAACGCATGCTCCATTCCCCAAAGCAACAAACCAGCCGCCAAACTGAATTCCGGGTCTTCAATCTGAGCTCTTAATCCGCCATTGGTAAGCTCTATTTCGGGAAATTCCGGAATGCCGATTTGAATCGGTAATTTTAACTCTTGTTTGGCTAACTCTGCAATGCCCGCCATCTTTGCTCCCCCTCCGGTTAAAACCGCGCCAGCCGGAAGCTGACCTGATTTCCCCAATGATTTTAATTCATTGTTAACAAACTCAAAAATCTCGGCCAGCCTGATTTCAATAATTTCAGAAATAAAGCGTCTGCTGACCGCTGATTTCAACGCCTCGTCTATTTGGTGGAGTTCAACTTTCTCCTTGCTGGAAATTTCCTTAGCTAAAGCCGAGCCGAAAGAAAGTTTTATCTCCTCAGCCGTTTTAATCGGACACTTTAGTCCGATGGCTAAATCATTGGTGACGTTGGAGCTGCCGATGGGAAAGACGACTGCCGAGAGAAGTTTGTCTTCTTCATAGACAGCCATGCCTGTTGTTCCAAATCCGATATCAATGAGTACTACTCCCAATTCTTTTTGGGCTTTTGTTAGAACCGAACGGCTGGAAGCCAAAGGATTATAAATTAATCCTCCAACCTTAGCGCCGACCGCTTCTATCGCTTTAATCAGATTGTTAACCGTCGGCTTAAAAGCGTCAATTATTAAAGTGTTCACTTCCAATCGGTTGCCAACCATTCCCAAGGGGTCAATGATATCACCAATTCCGTCAACAATAAACTCCCGGGTAATGGTATGAAGAATCATTCTATTCGGGCCAAGATTAATCGCCTGCGACGCCTTGATTACTCGGTCAATATCTTCAGAATAAACCTCGCTGTCAGCTCTTGAAACCGCCACAATGCCCCGGGAGTTCTGAAGTTTCACATTGCCGCCGCCCACGTTAATGAAAATATTTTTCGTAGCCGCCTTATTAATCTCTTTTATTTCGTCAATCGCCCGCTTAAGTGACTGAATTGTCTCTTCAAAGGTCACTATTTCTCCTTTTCTGAGACCGACTGAGGGTATTTTGAGCACGCCTAATAAAGATAGTTGTCCATCCTTTTTTGCTTCCGCTACCAAAACTTTTATTTGGCTTGAACCGAAATCTAAGGCAGTAAGGTACATACAATAAAAATCCGAAATCCTAAATTCGAAATCCGAAACAAATTCAAATTATTAAAATTCCAAATTCTAAACACGAGTTTGGAACATTGGAAAATTAGAATTTAGATATTGTTTCGAATTTCGTGCTTCGTGCTTCGAATTTTAAGGAGCAATTTTTGCTCCGCTTTCTCCATTCTTATTCTATCATTTTTCTCTTGATGATTGTAGCCGAAAAGATGAAGCAGGCCATGGACCAACAACCTTGTCTCTTGTTTCTTGTCTCTTGTTTCTTCGTTTAGGTAGATTTCGCCGATTTTCTTATACTTTGACGGTGGCAAAATAAAATTTCGGGATTCCTCAAAACTTAAAATAGTGGTTGTTTTGTTTTTGCCCCGAAATTTTTTATTTAAAAACCTCATTTTTTGATTATTGATTAAATAAATTTCTACCAAAACGTTGGTTTTCTTCAAAATCTTCAGTATTTTTAGAGCGGCGAATTTAATTTTTTTCTCAAATTTCTTACATTTTTTATCCAAACTGGTAACTGAAACCTTATTCATGTTCCAGGTTCTTTTTCGTTATTTCACTGACGAGCGAAGCGTCTGCTTTACCCTTTAATTCTTTCATCGCTTCAGCCATCACCCTGCCGAAATCTTTAATTTCATGGCGGCTGGTTTTTTCAATTGCGGCTTTGACAATTTTTTCGATTTCTTCCGCGCCTAATTCTTCGGGTAAATATTTTTTGATGATTTCTAATTCTCTTTTCTCTTTTTCCGCTAAATCTTCTCTCGCGCCTTTGGTATAAGCCCCAATCGATTCTTTTCTTTTTTTGGCTTCTTTTATTAAAACTTCAATTACTTCATCATCCGATAAAACCGGCTCCAACCCCTTACCCTTTTTCTCAATCTCTTTATTGTGAAGGGAGGAAAGGAGAAATCTAAAAACACCGACTTCAAATTCTTGACCGGCTTTCATGGCCTCTTTTAAATTGTCGCTGATTTTTTGATGGAGCATCGCTTCGCTCTATCAACGAATAGCGAATTTGTTCGAATAATCGAATAAACTAATTCGTTCATTCGTAAATTCGTAATTTATTCGTTATTCGCTGATTTTTACAATGTTCCCATTTTTTTGGCTTTCTCTACTTCTTTTTTCTTTTGTTCACGGTGAAGAGCCGACAAACGCTTCTTATATTTGGATACCGGACGGTGCCTGAATTTTCGCTTTTTTGCCTCGCGCAAAATTCCGCTTTGCCGAACCTTCTTGGAAAAGCGATATAGAAAAGCGCCTGTTGATTCTCCTTCACGACGTTTTAGTTTCATAATTTTAAAATTAATTTAATAATTTATTCTAGTCTTTATACGTTAATTTTTCCAGCTTCGTTCTTCCAGCCCCCTAATAAATGGAGGTGAAGATGATCAATTATCTGGCCGCCTTCCCGACCGACATTAAACACTAATTTATAACCTTTTAGCCCAAATTTTTCTGCTATGTTTTTCGCAGTAAAAATAAGTTTTGAAATAATTTCCTGATGATTTTTTTGAAGATAAATAATTGACTGGATATGTTCCCGGGGAACGACGAGATAATGAATCGGGGCAGATGGCCGAATATCACCAAAGGCCACAACTGATTCATCTTCGTAGATAAAATCCGTCGGCATCTCTTTATTAATAATTTTACAAAAAATACAGTCCATGTTTTAACAATGGCCATGACCATAACGATGACAGATAAATGTCATGGTCAAAAGTCATAGTCATCGTAATCGCCGTTTCACTTCCTCCACCACTTTTGAAAGCGGCACGGTTTCCTGAGCGCCGCTTTTCATATCCCTGATAATAATACTTTCTTCGAAAACTTCGCGTTGCCCCAAAATTAAAGCCATCTCCACTCCTTCTTTGTCGGCTATTTTCAATTGCGATTTAAGCGACTCTTTGCCCAATGCTTCAACCACCTTAATGCCGACCCGGTAAAATTTTTCAATTAAGGAAACACTCCTTTTCTTGGCCGGCTTTCCAATTTGGATGAGAAAAATTTTGGCTTTTGTCTTGGCCAAACCGGGTATCCCTTGAGCTTTCATTACTTCAATAATTGCTTCGGCTCCCAAAGCGCAACCGATTGCCGACAAACTGCTTTTTCTGGCGCCCAGCATTTCTCCTAAATAATCGTAGCGACCGCCGCCAGCCAAGGCAATACTCTGTCCTTCCGAAAATATTTCAAAAACTGTCCGATTGTAATAATCAAGTCCCCTGACCAAATAAGAATTCAGATTATAAGGCAGGTTGAGTTCATCTAAATATTCCAAAACTTCCCTAAAATAATTTCGGCAAGCCGGACAAAGATAATCGAGCATTGTTGGTGCTCCGGCTTTTGCTTTTTCACAATTTTCATTTTTACAATCAAGAAGTCGCAAAGGATTTACCAAAAGCCGTCGCCGGCAATCCTTACAAATTTTAGCCGGCAATTTTCGGTAATAATCCTGTAATTTTCTGCGATAGATTGAGCGGCAATTTTTACAACCGAGACTGTTGAGTTGAACGACCGGGTTTTTAATTTTTAATTCTTCAATTAAACGAAAGCTGATTAAAATTATCTGAGCATCATAAATGGGATCATCTTCGCCTCCCAAAATTTCAAAACCGATTTGATTAAATTGCCGGTAGCGGCCGAATTGCGGCTGTTGGTAGCGAAAAAAGGGCCCAAAATAATAAAGTTTTAACGGTTGAGGCAGATGGGATAAGCCATGCTCTAAATATGCTCTGACTATGCCCGGGGTATTCTCCGGTCTTAACGCCAAGCGGTCGCCGCCTTTTGTTCTCAACGTAAACATTTCTTTTTCCACAATGTCGGTGGTCATACCGGTTCCCCTTTCAAAAATTTCTACTGGCTCCAAAATCGGCGTATCAATTCTTGAAAAATTATAAAAATTAGCCACTTCCTGGCTGACCTTTCTTAATTTATCCCACCAGGGTTGCTCTGACGGCAGAATGTCGTGCATTCCCTTGGAACCCTGGAACAGCATCTTTACCTTTTTTTCTGTTTTTATGCTTTTTTTTTGCTTGGAGGACTTAGGCATAATTACAAAATTTTCAATTTCTAATTTTCAATTTTCAATCAATAATTCAATTTTCAATTTCTAATTCTAAACACGACATAAACGAGTTTGAAAATTCATTCATTGAAAATTCAATGAAAATTGATAATTGAAAATTGTAAATTGATTTAATACGCCGGTTTCTCAACGGCTACCACCTTGTTAAACGGCCAAAGTCGTAAACGAACCAATCCGACAATCTCGGCTCTTTGTAAATTGCCCCAGCTTCGGGAATCAAAACTGTAATTCCGGTTATCGCCCAAAACAAAATACTCGTTATCTTTCAAAACAATCTCTTTTTTGCCGGAAGTTCCGAGTCCTAAGGGTAAATATTTCTCTTCGGGACTGAAACCCTTGGGATGTTCCTTGTTAAAAATAATAATTTTGCCGTCGGTAATGGTCAATTGTTCGCCCGGCAAACCGATAATCCTTTTAATATAATAAGTGCCTTCATCGCCCGGATAATGAAAAACTGTTACTTCTCCGCGTTCCGGCTCGCGGAAACGATAGGTAATTTCGTCAATCAATAAATAATCGCCAGAAGAAAAGCTTGGTTCCATTGAGGCGCCGCTCACCAAAAACGGCTGAATCAAAAAATTGCGAATAATCACCACGGTGATAACCGCCACCAAGATAATTTCAAAAGTTTCCCAGATTGAATAAAGAATTGATTTCATGCTTTTAGAAGCGGATTAACGCGGATATCTACGCGGATAAACGCGGATAATCTAATTTTATTGCGAATTTACAAATTTATATTATAATTAAAATCTATGAAAGTCAAATTGATTATCGGACTGGGAAATCCCGGCAAGGAATATGAAAAAACTTACCACAATGCTGGTTTTTTATTCATTCAATATTTAATGGATAAAAAACCAGCAAATTCAGAATTTAGAATTCAGAATTCAGAATTGCTG
>Ga0210042_1001341_pt1 | contig 20536 bp, 27 predicted proteins | sample CryGeymeta201518_FD_183982 | JGI IMG/M metagenome (GOLD analysis project Ga0210042, IMG submission 183982) | Groundwater microbial communities from Crystal Geyser aquifers in Utah, USA - Crystal Geyser metaG 2015-18 (SPAdes) (version 2) | ecosystem: Environmental > Aquatic > Deep subsurface >... | reverse complement strand
CAAATATAAAATTGGACGTACCTTGAGTTTGTACGCCCAACTCACAACAACGGGCAAGAGCGTATTTAAACACATCTAGATGTGTACGTCAATACCGTATTTGCGGATTTCACTCGCGAGCGTGTCATATTTGTTGGTTAAATTCTGAGGGTTCATGGGGTGAGCCTCGATGTCTATGGTTGTATCGTCTTTGAGCTTGGCAAGACGGACTAGCTCATTAAATCCATTTCGTCCAAATCGAGGCGATACGATACAGACATCAATGTCGCTCCATTTGTGTGCTGTCCCTTTGGCATGAGAACCAAAGACTATCACTTTTTCGACCGAAATTTTTGCAGATTTGACCTTAGCAACATAAAGCTTGACCTGATCTAACACTGATTTGTTTAGTGTTTTTTTAACCATAGAAGAAAATCCTTGATAATTTTAATCCACTTAGAGGTGTAATCTTTGGTAGATTTTTTATAAAATGTACGTTTGTAATCTTCGTAGCGGGCATTAATATTGAAAGCTGTAATCTCGTGTAAATTATTTATTTGGGTTTTAGTCAAAGCTAATTCAGCTAGTTTGGCTAGTTTTACTAGATCATGAGTAATGGGAGTAGTACCATCCAATTTAATAACCAGACGAGCTTTAAGATGTTTCTCTACTACTAATTGCCAGATGAAAAGTGACCAGGTATATTTTTTGAGGTCAAAAAGACTCTCAGCTGTTTCCTGATCATGATCGGCTGATTCGATCCAATATTTGATCGCGTTGGCTTTATCCATAGATGTAGTATATCAAATCAGGACAAGGGTTTTATTCCGATCTATCGATTCAACGGAATATCACCCCGCCATGGCGGGGTGATATTAAAAACAACCAAATTACTAGGCAGACACCTCCGGGGTAGAATTTATATTTTGAGATGTTTTGATTGTGTTGGAGAGGTTACTCGGGCAGTATTTTTAAAGTTTTTAGTGTTTCTACAACTGAGGCATTCGAGATGTTTACTAATTTTAGTTGTTTTTTGTACTTTTCTAACAATGGTGTCACAAACTCATCAGCCCACGAAGGAGACAATGTGATTACGCCATCAAAATCAACTTCCAATACTTCTGTTTCTCCCAAGTTATTTAATGAAGACTGAAATGCTAGATGAGCCTCCTTACCAGCGGGGCGAGATATAAGAGTTGTGCCAAATTTATTAATATTGATAATCATATTTTGTTTAATTCTTAATAACTAATTACTACAAAACATCCACGTAAAGATTCTGGGACAATTTTAACATCAATTTGAATGACATGTTCATTTAATTCAATTAAGGCATTACCTGTTTGAAAGGATAAGCCGATAGATCTAGTTGTTACTACTCTTTTTACAAATTTGAGCCCATTCCCCCTTTATTGTTACCCAATCTATGCATATTTTGTCAAATCTATGCATACAGTATCAAAGAGCATCAAAGGTTGATTTTAAATCCTTAGCGGGAATTTGAACAATGATTGCTCAATAAACCAACCATACCAATTATTCATAAATCTACCTGATTATGTATTTGACAATGTTTTGGTTGTGGTCGGCGAGGGTCACGGCATAATGAATGACGCCTGATTTGTCGTGCAGATAAAACCAATATGGGGAGTCCACGGAATTTTGAACGGCACGAAGCGAAGAGAAACCGGGATTGCCGATTGGTGTGGGTGGTAAGCCAGGATGGAGATAGGTATTGTAAGGAGATTTTAATTTGCGATCGAGCAAAGTAGTATCTGGCCACCAAGACCCTGGCTTGCCCAGAAAATATTGTACGGTGGCATCGAGCTCGAGTGGCCAACCATTCTCTAGGCGTTTTTTGAGAATGCCGGCGACCACAGGCTTTTCCTCATCTCCTTTGGTTTCACGCTCAACAAGCGAAGCAAGAATAAGTGTCTGCTCGTCAACCTTGCCGACTTTTTTGGCAAAATTAGCCTGCATGAGATCGACTAGTTCTTGGGCTGTAATATCCTCTTTAATAAAATAGGTATCTGGAAATAAGCGTCCCTCTGGAGATATAAGATTTAGACCCGTAAGTTCGGATATTTGCTCGCGTCTAAAACCTTCTGGGATAGTAATTTTCTTGTCTACAGCTAAACCTTTGGTGAGCTGTGTCGCTAACTTTAGGGGGCTATCTGAGGGAAAAAGTTGGTATTTACCTGCCTGAAGAATCAATTTGTGAGATTTGGCAATGTATCTAAAATACAATGATGAACGAATTAACTTTGCATCTTTGAGATGAGAGGCAATAGTGGTAACACTTTCGCCTTTGGTGACCTCAAAATTTACGCTTTGGGTATCATGAGAATAAGGGAGAGTCAGGGTGTAAAAGTAAATGCCAGAGAGGAGTGCAATTGTAGCTAATCCTTCGACTACGCTCAGGATCAATTTCGGTTTAGACCTCACTGAAGAGTGCACGGCGATAGACCTTGGTTTTTTTGTCATAGATAAAAATACGCCCACATTTGCAGGTAATTTTGTTACTGGATTTGTCCCTTGCTACCTTGGTACCTTTGGAGAGAGCGGCTCCACAGCCGACACATTGTCCTTTGCCGAGCAACCAAGATTGGATAGGAGCAATCACACTTTTTAACATATAGATTTAGTATACAACATTATTAAGTTCCAGGTAATCCTCCAGAATCAAGCAGGCGGCGTAGGCATGGTCGTTTTTCTTTTTGGCTAGGGAGGCACGAGCCTCGTGGAGCTTGTGTTTGGCTTCTTGACTCGAGAGAGTTTCGGGGGTGAGAACGACTTTAAGCCCCGCAATGCTTTCTAGCTCTTCTGCGAATTGAATTACTTTGGGAGCGAGAGTCCCCTCTGGGATACCACAAACTATATGGGTAATACCCTGCTCTCTGACGATAGACGTTAGACGTAAGAAGACAGTGGAATCGTTATATAGAGATGGAAGCGGGGTGGCGAGGGTATGCTCGGAAGTGGCGAGGCCTATGTGGGCGAGGCCATAGTCGATACCTAGATATTTGATCATAAAATGTATGCCTTGATGATGAGTCTACGCAGATAAGTGCCGGGCGGGGTACAAGTAATCATGGTCAAATAGCGACCATCATAAGTTTGAGCTAGGGGAGAGAGATCGTCGGGGGCGGCTTCGTACATCTCACTGATTTTGTAGGTAAAAGTCGCTCCATCTGCTTCGATATCGATGATGTCACCTGGACGCAACGTGTGGAGCGTCGAGAAAATAGTTAAGTAGTTTGTGGGGTTGAAAAACTGAGGCAGGACTGAGTGACCAAAAATGACGGTGTTACCCAAGTTGCCTGGCAAGGCCGTGCCTGGATACTGGATCAGGGATTGCTTGAGATCAGTGTGGTCACTACGAACCACGGCGTTCTCGATCCCCAGCTTGGGGATCGAGAGTGTATAAAGCGCATAGACACTACCTTCTTTGGACTTAGAATCCCCCGCAAACCAGTTAGTTGAGTCAGTGTAGTCAAATGAAGTATTGACAACTTCCCCTACAAAAGTCGGGCTATTATCGGCTTTGACTTGTTGAATGGGAGAGGTAGTTAAAGGAGAAACAAGTGAGGATTTTTGAAACTGTGGAGCGAAATTGAGCTGATAACTGACGAGTGGGTACGCTACGGTTGTGAAGGTGGCAATGCCTAGCGTGATAAAAACGAGTGAGATCCCATAACGGAGCTTTTTGCCCAAACTGAGCGGGAATGCTAGGATGTAGCCTGGAGGAGCTTTGACATAGCGATAGGTCATATAGCTGGGACAATCTCGATGGTGATACGGGCAGGATTGAGAGGGAGTGACTTGAGACGCAAAGGAATCCACGAGGGAGTAATGATAGCTTCGGCACTACTATAGAGAGGAATGTTGGATGAGAGAATGGACTCAAGAGCTGTTCCTTTTTTGCCTTTGACGAGCTTGGCGAGACCCTCTTTGTTGACAACTGGCAGAAGTGAGACTTTGACTTTGGCGCTACCTTTGACTGATTTTCCGTCAGTCCCCACGCTACTGACTGAGAGATCAACAGCTGAGGGTAATGAGGATCTGATATATCCCTGAGGAACAGCTTGGTCAAGAGAGGAATCGACCAGGGTCGTGACATCGTCTGTCTGATATTTGATGAGACTAGCGGTCAGAGCTAAGTCGAGAGTCAAAGTTTTGGTAGTATCACCTACTTTGGCTGAGTAGGTGGAGGTATCTACTTTGGCGGAATCTGCGATCAAGTAGACGTTGATACCTGGCTCGACAAGCGCAGTTAATTGACTTTGCATCACCTCTATCAGTTCTTTGGTTAAATCTGTCAGCAATGTCTTTTGGTCATCTTTGCCCACCACCTGGACTTCTTCAGAGTTACCACCAGTTAAGGTAGCATCATTTTTGGCGACATAGCTATCTTTGCTAAAACTAGCGATGGCGAGCTCGGTACCGTTGCTTAAATTACTATCTTTGCCGATGGCAGAAGCGGTCAAACTGACCGTATTTTTGCCAAAGGTAATCCCTTCGGTACTAGAAGAGGTAGAGGCAATCGTGACATCTGAATCTAGAGTAAATTTGAGAGAACCACTAGAGAGGATTGTGCCTTGGGTGAAAGTCTTAGATGAGGATGTTTTGTTGTAGATTGTGACCTCTCCTTTGGCTGATTCACCAACTGTCTTGGTGCCTGTAGTCTCTATTTGTTTTTGCCCGATTTGGGAGAGCGAATCGATACTAGCTGGGACGATGTGGTCGGCGAAATTGAGCGAGGAGACGGCTGAGGAAAGAGTGAGTTCCACACTATCATCAATCTCTTTGGGAAGTACACGGACGCTGACAACTGCGCTAGGCAAGATCCAGACAAGATAAAAAGAAAGACCAGTAAGTGCCAAAAGGCCACCTAAAATGTACCACCAATGAGAGCCGATATCTCTCAAATTAAACTTGGGAATAACAATCTTGGGGAGGGTGAGTTTGGGACGTTTGGGCTTAACTGGTTCTTCTGGCTCATCGTCTGGATCAATAAAATCGATTTTCTCTGGCTCAGTACTGACACCAAAACCGATCTCTTGGGCAGAGAGGATTTCTACATTGGGTTCACTTTTGCCTTCTATAGGGCCAGGCCCTGAAGGGTCAACTTGTTGTGCGATTTGAGTGACTGGAATACCCAAACTCTTGGCTACCTCGCTGCCGCCAGCTACTACGAGGGCTCGGATTGCGATATCTTTGGGGAGGGCCTCGATCTTGGGGAGATGGAGGAAGTTGAATTGGGTTTGCCAGTCGGTACTTAGGAGATTTTGGATGATTTCGTCGAGATTGTGCATACTATTAAAGAGGATAATCCGCGAGGGCAAGTTACCTGAGAGCTTAAAGCGCGCAATCCCTTCGGTGACATCTTCTACGATGTCGTCACCCCTGCCGATGGTTTCGATGGCTTCGATCCTACCTAGACGCACCAAAAGCAGAGTGAGCTCGTCACGACTGACCTGAATAAGGATAGAAGTAGTGGGAGTCCCCTCTTGGATCTTGAGATAACTGACGATGCTATCGGTGATTACGACGTAGCCGATGGCTTCGAGCTCGAGTTCTTTGCGGATTTTGCTAATAAACTCGCGCTTGACCCCAAGGACACCTTCTTTGTCGGTCCAACTGACTGGAATACCCAAGATTACGCTATTTGGTTCATCTCCCAAACCTTCAGTGGCGCTAGAGATCGTAGCGTCAACGGCAGTGACTAGTTCACTAGTTGTGCCGGTATCACCATCCCACTCAACGGGAGTACCAACTGCGACAATCTCGGTAGCTTCACCCAAAACATGCCAGACTGCAGCCTGGACTACCTCGTCTGTCAAGATCAAGGCCAAGAATTTTATTGGCGCTTCTTTTTCTTTACCTTTTAGTTTGCCCAAAAAATTGCCTAGTTCCATAGCTCTAGGATAGCACAAATCAATTAGCAATTTAGGGTGTTGTGAAGTTTGCGAAGCGTAAAGTCCCGTGCAGTAATTTTTGGATTCCTGATTTTTTCTAGTAAATGATATAAATCGCTTGCATGAGAAGTTAATGGACCTAGGTGTCCTGGATTCTGTCCTACAGTAATATGATGCATCCCTCCTCGCTTTATCGGGGTATCTAGAGCTCTGTCACCGAGCATTAAAGTATTATGAATACTGATACCTCTTAGTGGGATTTTCCCTGCATCATGTAGTCTGTGAGCTAAATTCCACCTCACACTAGTAATAAACCCCTCACTAGGTTTGGTATGGCCACCACCATCCTCTTCTCCAAACAACATCCCTTTAAATCTTCGGGCAAAACTAGGCAATACAAGTGAATATGCTTCCATAATTGGTTCTAAAATAGTTGCTCTTCTACCTGCTGAGACGATAGCTAAAGTCACGTCATCTGGGATTGATTCCAAAAATTCTAATGCCCCTGGTTTGAGAGATGCTAAGACTAATACAAGCCTGGGTTCTTGACACAATAATTGAGCGCCTAGTTGTTCTTTTCTTTCAGCTAGTAATATTCCTGGATCATCAATGTTTTGAAACTGGTCACCAAGCGCTGCGCGAAATTTATCTCGTGCTTGTTGAGATAGTAGTAAACTAAGCTGGTACGCATCATGACTATTATAGGGCTTACCAATTTTATCTCGTGCAACTTTGATCCTATTCATCCAGGCTATAGTTGAAGTTTTAACATCGCTTTCCCATTCATAACCTTTCCATCTCAGAGTCGTTAACTCCTCAATACTTCCCTCTAAGCCTGCTTCTTGTAAAGTTTTCCCCCAGACATAATCAAAAAAAGCACCTCTTCTTTCTGTGTCAACCCAGAAACCATCAAAGTCCGTGAGAAGAAGGTTAAATGAATCGTTATCGTGATCATATGATTCATAAACCTTAGATCGTGTATTTGGATTCCACCAAAGAGCTTCGTGTCCATCGTTGTGAACCATTCTATAGTCACCAGATTCTACTCTTGAATAAAGGCTCATATGCTTATTCGTTAATTAAAACAATGCCTTCGCCACGTTTGGTAATCAATTTTCCTTTATATTTGGTTGTTTGCATCTGCTTACGTAGGTTGGAGATTAATTGATCAATTGCCCAGTCGGAATATTTTTCTTCCCAATTGTCTCCCCAGATTACTTTGGCGATTACTTCTCGACTTATAATGTTCCCAACATTTTTCTCTAAATATTCTAGTAATTTGCGCTGTGAAATAGTCATGGAAAGTAATGTTTGGTTGATATTTCTTCCTGTGATTTGTAAGTGTTGCGGAGAGTTTTGAATATATTTTTCAAGCAATGATGTGAACCATCTGCGCTTGCTCTTATCACATATGACATATCCCGTTTCAGAGTAGATATGATCTGTCGGAATGGTAGTGTACATACCGCCTAAGTCTGTAGTTATCCCACGTAATCTAAAAATAAGCCGATGATCTAATAAATTTGACTCAGCTAATTGACCATCTTTGGCGATCAAATATAAAGACTTGATCAGTCCGGGATTGCCACCACTTAATTCAATAATTTTATTTAACTCAAATTTAGTTGGAGTAAAGCCATATCTTTGGGTATAATTATTAATGACTACTATAGAATTTCCTTGATCAAGTGGCGAAACCCAAATGAGATTGCGGAATACAACCTTATCACTTAGTAAAGATCGCTCACTTGTCTGCAAAATATTTTTAGCATTGATTAAAAGCGTATAAGAAAATTGCCACCCCAATAAATTACGAAGTCTATTGAGAAACAATAGAAATTGTTTGTCTAATACATCTTCTTGTCCACCATATACGGTTAGATGCATGGGTTTGTTTGAGGCAAGTTGTTTAAATTTTTTGGTAATATCAAAATATTCTAGATTAGAGCCAATATTTGAGTCGTATTGAGATAAAATATAACTAAGCTCAGTTTCGATAGAAACAGATGTATCCAAACCTGACAAATCAATAACTAGAAGATGATGAGTGTTTCCATATTCTGCCTGTAATAAAGGCAATGATAGAGAAAATAAATAATCTATACCACAATCGTACATCCCACAAAAGGTAATCGGCTCCATACTTTTTACAGCCTGGAGATTTGCCTCAAGCAATGATTGATAATATGGAGCTATTTTCATGTCCTATAGTCTAGCATACATCTTCAATATTTTCAACTCAGGTTGGACTCAGGTTTCACTCAAGCAACTAATTCGTATATTAGATAAACTTCGCACATTAAATAAGTAACAACTAGCATAAGGAATAATCAATATGTTTAATAAAGAAAAAAAATTATATACTGAAAATGAGGTCAATTTATCTAAGATCTTGCATCCAATTATCGCCGTGATCGCTCAGGAAGGTTATGAGTGGCAACCCATTGCTCCAGTAATTATTACTCGAGGTGGTCAGTATTCCAGAAATTATGGTCAATCCAGATCACCTTATAGTGCAGAAACAGTACACTCGTCAGAGGTAAGGATAGCGAAACCAATTGGATTTGATGAAGATCAGTTGGCAACTCTCAATGTTCGACAACATGTAGATATTGGTGACCCCATCATATACCAAGCAGCTATACAAAGAGAAACCAACTCAAACGGTAGCTGCATTGGGGCTGTAATGCAAATTGGTCGCGATGATGTCAATTACTGCGCCAAACCAGCCGACCGCAATGCGGTCATTATGCATCTTTACCTGGAATTACTACAGCGCGGGTTAGATTTGAGTAGTTTATGAACGTCATTAAGCCATTTTTAATCAGGTCAATAGTATCTTTGCTCGTAATAATACCTCTTGCATTATTTGTGCGTAGTTATGCAGGTTCAAGCACACTTTTGGCAGATATCAACGGGATTGGGTGGCTCGTGGGGGTACTCGGTACTATTTATACATTTGTGGCGGCCTTTACCGTGGTAGAGGTCTGGAGCCAGTTTAACGGCGTGGCTGCTCTCATTGCCAAAGAGGCCAAAGCAGTCACATCTATTTGGAATTATATAGATTACTTGAATGACGAGAAGATAGATAAACAGATGAAGAAAGCTTTGCAAAATTATCTGATTGCTTCAGAGAGTGAAAAGGAAAATGCTGCAAGGGGCGTACGCAGTGAACACCCATCAAAACAATTGATTCAAATATTCAAAGTGTTGGACGGCGTAGAGTTTGACGACAAGCGTGACGCAGCCGTGTTTCCCCTACTTGTCTCTAGTTATGAGGAGTTGTCCAGCGTAAGGAGTAAGAGGATTGAAGCTGGAACAGCAAGAATACCCTCTCCCCTGCGGATATTCTTTACAGTTTTATCTGTACTACTTTTATCAACTTTCATTTTGTTAGGTTTTGTATCAACTAGTTTGTATATTTACAATGTTGCTCTAATTACCATAATCATCAATTACGCTCATACTCTAATACTCGACCTCGATAACCCATTCGTTGGTATCTGGAACGTGGACTATACAGCTTTTACTCAGACCAAAAAATATATTCTTGAAACTCGACATGGTAAATAATTATGAAATTACAATTTGAAGCTTTGCTAGCGTCTATGAGTGCCAAGGATAAGCAAGTGGTTTTAGTTGGTTTAGACGAATTTAAATTAGGGAAAGAAACGCGGGAATTGGCAGAAGCTGACTTTTTGGCATTAGCAAGAATGCTCATTAACCAAGACCCAGAGGCACAGGCTGTAGTTTCGCAACCCTGTCCTTGGGGTTACGCCGCTCAACTTTTAGCAGCTAATATTGCATAAATGCGGCGCTTGCCACTGCCCAAAGCTTCATCCTTGAAAATCTTGATTTGTCCGATCTCTTTCGTACGTGCCACATGAGGACCGCCACAGAGCTCACGGGAGTAATCGCCGATGGTATAAACTGAAACTTTGTCTGGGTATTTCTCGGCGAAGAAGGCACGGGCACCACTCTTGATGGCCTCACCTTTATCTTCGATTGACTTGGTGACGGGGAGATCGGTGGTAATCTTGGCGTTGACGATAGTTTCGATTTCTTCAAGCTGAGTGGGGGTAGGTTTGCTTGAATATGCATAGTCAAAGCGGAGGCGCTCGCTCGTGATGTTGCTGCCTTCCTGAGAGATCTCGTCCCCTAGAACATCGCGCAGGGCTTGATGGAGCAAGTGAGTGGCGGTGTGATATTTAGTAGTGATCTCGCTCTGATCGGCGAGTCCACCTTTAAACATGCCAGCTGAGGCAGTGCGACTACCCTGTTTGTGAGCGGCAAAAATCTTGTCAAATTCGTCCTGGTTGAGGGTGATATTTTGCTCGGCGAGAAGATCACGAGTAATCTCGAAGGGGAATCCTAGACTCTGGTAGAGATTGAAGGCAAACTGGGCGTCAATCAACTTGGGATCGGTTTTGGCGATTTCTTTGAGTCCACGGTCGAGTGCTTTGTTGAACTTGCTTAGTTCAAGACTCACAACTTCCTGTACGCGAGGGGTCACTGAAGAGTCAATAAAGCCTGCCTGAGCGTATTGCGCAACAATCGTGGGAATGCACTCTGCAAATATTTTGCCTGTATCGGCGTCAAGGCGGCGGGCGCGGACGGCTGCACGACGAAGTAAGCGACGAAGAATGTAACCCTGGAGCTTGTTACTGGGTTCAAGACCCTGGCTGATCATAAAAATCGAGGCGCGCAGATGGTCGGCCAAAACGCGCATAGGAGCCATAAATTCTCCTGCGTATTTTTTGCCAGATGATACTTCGATACTGCGAATTATTGGAGCGAAGATATCGATCCCAAAGACGTCAGGTGTATTTTGTGAGGCGGCGGCGAGGCGTTCTAGTCCTCCGCCAAAGTCGACGTTTTGTGCTGGGAGAGATTTGAGTCCACCTTCAATTTTTTCGTAAGCCATGAAAACGGAGTTACCAATCTCGATAAACCTTCCGCAATCGCAGTTGGGGTGACATTTGTCACCATATTTTTTGTCATGTTTTACTTCGGGAAATTCGTAGAATATCTCACTCGTTGGGCCACCGATCTCACCAACAGGCATCTGATCCGGGGTGCCGGCGCGGCTCCACCAGTTTTTTTTGCCGGGATAGTAAACTATGTGGTCGTCGGCAACTCCCAGGGATTTCCAGATATCGTATGATTCGAGGTCTTTGGTGATAAATTCGTTACCCTCAAAGAGGGTGATATATAGTTTGTCCTTTGGCAAGCTCAGCTCTTTCGTAAAAAACTCCCAGATCCAAGGAAGTTGCTCCTTTTTGAAGTAATCGCCGAGGCTCCAGTTGCCAAGCATCTCAAACATACAGGTGTGACGGTTGTCCCCCACCTCTTCGATGTCTTCGGCGCGGAAGCAGGGTTGAGAATCGACAATCCGTTTGCCCATGGAATGCTTGGCTCCTTTTAAGTACGGCACCATTTGTTGCATACCAGAACTAGTGAAGAGGGTGGTTGGATCGTCGAGTGGAATGATGGGGGCGGCAGGAATCACGGCGTGGCCACGCGCGATAAAGAACGCGAGATATTTTTTCCTGATTTCACTGGCTTTCATGAAAGAAATTATACCCCAACTGATGGGGAGATTGAATAATAACTCATACTATAGTAATCAAATGATATAATGATTTAAATCATTATATCATTCATAGCAGACTAAAAACTGACTGATGCTGGGATAACGGAGTAATAGATATTGGGAATTATTTACCGAGGGAGGCACCCATCTTTTGGAAGAAGTTTTTTTTGGACCCGCCTTCGCCATGCTTCGGCGAGGTAAAGTGTGATTTATCAGTGGAAGAGGCGACTTTGGTGGCCGTGGCATTGATTGTTGAGCGGGCTTGGTCCATGGTCTTTTGGAGATCGGCAATCTTTTCTGCCAAGACTGGATTGTCACCTAGTTCTTTGATGGCGTCGCCTGCATTTTCTTTGAGGGTGCTCAAGAGCTCCTGGCCTTTTTCGGTATTCATTAAAAAGTGAGCGCTAGCAGCACCGGTCACAAGCCCCAAGAGGAGGCCTGCGGTAAAGCCAGATGAGTCGTGTTGATTTTTGCATGTACAATCAGTCATATTGTTTAAGATCTCTCGGCTACGCTCGAGATGATGAATATTTACTTTTTAGTTTTAGGAGTCACGAGTTTCGTGAGCATACCTACGAGTTGGACACCGGATTCGAGACTAGTAAAAACATGAGAGAGGGTGGAGGAGCCGCGAGTCAAACTACGAGAGAGGAAACCCACGTCTTCGATGATCATGTCGGTTTTGCGCAAGGTCTCTTTGGCATCTTTGAGCAGGCCGATGATCTGGACCCCAATGATGATCAAGATCACAGAGACAACAACAATGACAATGAGTAAGATAATCTGTGGCAGGTCCATAGTCTTAGGATAGCAGACTATTTGGATACAGTAAAGGTGCGCTCGAGGGTGGTAGATTTTCCCTGGCGATTGGTGGTTTCTACTAGGACTGAATGAGTGCCAGCTGGGAAAATCAAATCCAGCGTGAATTGGCCACTCTGGTCGAGAATCACTTTTTGACCGTTGATAGAAACTGTCGAGTCACGATCAGCACTACCCTTGACGGTAACTTTCTCCCCGTAGGTATCACCGTTTAAGGGCTGGAGTAATTTGAGGCGCGGGAGAGACCACCAGGATAATAATTGAAACCCAAGAAAACCCAAGAAAGCAAGGATGGCAATCGCAGTCAAGATAATGCCGACAGTGAAAAAACGCGACTTACCACCAACAGGAGCAACCAGCCCACGTGGGATGATTTCTCCTTTGTCGTTTTGGGTGAAGTCGCGCCGAAACATGGCCACGATCGTATCGGGGTTGAGATAAAGAAAAGTGGCATAGTTGCGCAGGAATCCTTTGGCAAAGGTGGCAGAAGGTAGGGCGGGAAAGTTGGAGTTTTCGATAGCTTCAAGGTACTCTATCTTTATCTTGGTTTTAGTGGCGACGGTTTCTAGGGTGAGCTCTTTGAGGAGTCTTTTTTCCTTGAGTAACTCACCGGCTGTTTTCATTGTGCCTCTCTAGCTTTGAGCTCTTCCAAAGTTGGGATCAGAATGGACCTGGGTTTGACCCCTTCGGCTGGCCCAATTACTCCAGCTTTTTCTAGCTGATCCATGATCTTGGCAGCGCGGTTGTATCCAAGTGACATCTTGCGCTGGAGATAACTAGTTGAGGCCTTGCCTGCGGCCATCACGACCGATGCCGCTTCTTCAAAAGAGGCATCACGTTCTCCACTCGTATCTCCACCCTCCTCTCCGCCTAGATATTTCTCGGTAACTTCTTCTTTGTACTCGACTGCTTCTTCCCCACTAGCTTTTAAGAAATCGATCAAATTCTTAATTTCGGAATTGGTCACATAAGTGCCTTGAATACGAGTGGGAAGCGGGCGATCAGGTGGGACAAAGAGCATGTCGCCTTTACCCAAGAGTTTTTCGGCTCCCGGACTATCTATGATGACGCGTGAGTCGATCATCGAGGCCACGTTAAAGGCGATGCGGGTCGGGATATTGGCTTTGATCAAACCCGTGATCACATTGACAGATGGGCGCTGAGTGGCGATGACCAAGTGAATCCCCGTGGCACGCGCCATCTGGGCTAGACGAACAACTAAGTCCTCTGCTTTGGAGGGGGCGGTAAGCATGATATCTGCCAGTTCATCGATGACAATCACGATGTACTCCATGGCCGTAAAACCTGATTGCTCGTTGTAATCTTCGATGTTGCGAGCTCCAACTTCGGCGAACATTTTGTAGCGACGATCCATCTCTTTGGTCGCCCATTGAAGAGCTGAGATAACCCGCTCGGTATCGGTGATGACGGGGGTCAAGAGATGTGGGATCCCGTTGTAACCAGTCAACTCTACCCGCTTGGGGTCGACCATGATAAAACGAAGTTCTTGAGGTGAGTTGCGGAAAAGCAAGGTGGTAATGATGGTATTGATACAGACAGATTTACCCGATCCGGTTGAGCCAGCTACCAGGACGTGAGGCATCTTTTTGATATCGGCAACAGCAGGAGCCCCTGAAACTCCTAGTCCAAGACCCACAGCCAAGCGACTCTTTTCCTTTTTCATGTCTGGATGGTTTAAGATCTCATAGAGCGTGACGTACTCAGGACTACGATTGGGAATCTCGATACCCACGAGATTGCGCCCGGGGATGGGAGCTTCGATGCGGATTTGACCGGTGGGGGCGGCAAGAGTTAGGGCCAGATCTGTTTGGAGTGCTTTAATTTTGCTTAGCTTGGTGCCTTCGGCGATACGGATTGCATACTGAGTGATGGCTGGACCACCATTGACCTCGGCTACTTTGGCACGAATCCCAAATGATTCGAGAGTAGACTCGATAATTGAGGCATTTTCTTTGATATCACCACGATCGGCTTTGCTTCCCTTTTCTTTGGACAAGAGTAAAAGAGGGGGATATTTCCAGATTTTGGTACTACCGTCTTTGCCCACTGATGATTTGATTTGTGACTCAAAGTCGGGTGCGACTTCACGCTTGAGAAGTGGAGCCGGGGGAGTAGAGGGGGTGGATGAGTCGGGAATGTTGATTTTGGTTTTCATGTCTGCACCGGCAAACAACTTTACCTGAGATGATTTCTTGACTTCCCTGGGCTTTCGACTACCGATCGCATCCTTGATAGCGGTAAAACCATCCACAATCCAGAGCACAAATTCTTCAAGTGGGGTATTGGTTAAGACCATCAAACCAATCAGCATTACGGCGAAGTAAATTATATTGGCACCTGTATTAGTCACAAAGATGGCAATGGCACCAAAGATAGTCTCGCCGAGAGTGCCTGCTTTGGAGAGGCCCAAGATCCCCGCAAAGATGAGAGTGCCACCAAGTAAGAGTGAAGGGCTCGCCAGCGCCCATTTGAGATTGGTCATCATCAGAGAGATACATAAAAGAAGGAAGGGGACGATAAACATAGCCCAACCAAAAGCTCGATATAAAACAGAGAAAACAGTGGTTAAAAGGACACCCTGTCTGGTAAATGAAAGAAGGGTGATCAAAGCGAGAGTGGCAAATAGTACTGAGACGATACTATGGAGAATATCTTTCTTGAGCTTGAGTTTAAATGGATTCTTGCGACGGCCACGACGTTTTGACATAACTAATCCTCGATAATAATCGGGATCACTACGGGATTTTTGCCGATATGTTTGATAAACAAACGACTCAATTCCTTAGAGATCTTATCTTTACTATACATCCTATCTCTTGTTAGGTCTTGTATCCCTAGACCTTTGGCAAAATCCTCCTTGACGTGCGCCATGGTTGGGGCATCAATAGCTTTGGTGATCCCCTTGGGAATCAAATCTAGACTTGAGAGTGAGCCAGCCTTGGTAATCCCCAAGACAATAACTACTACCCCCTCCTGAAACATCATTTTGCGATCCATAATATGCGCATCATCTTGAGTGACGATACCTGATTCGACATAGACATTTTTCAGGTCCAAGGGCTCGCCAAAGTGGACCATACCACCTGATTCGATGATGATGGGCTGGTTTTCTGGCATGAGGATGTGATCCTCGGCAATACCCATCTCCCTGGCTAGTTTGCCATACTGGATAGCATGGCGATGAGTACCACCAGTAGGCAAAACATATTTGGGCTTGGTCATGGCCATGAGCATAATGAGCTCCATACTAGAGGCATGCCCTGAGACGTGGAGGTCGGAGGAAATATCAGAATAGGAAACATTGATGCCATGGCGAGACAAGAGATCAATCAGACGATAGACATTAGCTTCGTTGCCCGGGATAGGATCGGCGGAGAAGACTACCTTGTCCCCTGGATCCAATTTGACTGTTTGATGATCGCCTGTTGCGATCCGTTCAAGAGATGAGCCCATTTGACCCTGAGAGCCGGCAATGATTAGACATTGTTCATCTTTGGGGAGCTCGCCCATCTTGCGTTTGTCGATCACGAGACGAGGAGGTAGAGACAAAAATCCTAGTTCGGTGGCGACTTTGACATTACGCTCGACAGAGAAACCAACAAAGGCTACTTTGCGACCATTGCGTTTGGCGACCCAGAGCGCTTGTTGGATACGACTAATATTGCTGGACATGGTCGTGACTACTAAGCGATTGGTCTCTCCTCTAAACTCGCGTTCAAACGAATCCTCAACAATGGCCTCGGAAAGTGAATATCCTTGTTTTTCGGAGCGCAAACAGTCGGACAAGAGGAGAACTACCCCTTCGGCTCCCGCGCGAGTCATAGACTGAATGTCGGGGAGTTCTTGCCCTACGGGAGTCCAGTCAAATTTGAAGTCTGAGCCATGGTAGATATTGCCAAGGGGAGACTTGATAATCAAGTGTTTGGTGTCGGGGACTGAGTGAGTGACTGGAATCATCTTGACTTCAAAGTCTCCAAGCATGATGGGTTGGCGGTCTTTGACCACATTGAGAATACGCGGATCAATGCGAAACTCCCTGAACTTTTCTTTGATAAAGCCGGCGGTCAATTTGCTCGCGTATATTGGGATCCCCTCCCGTAGCTGAGGGATAATGTAGGGAAAGCCACCAATGTGATCTTCGTGACCATGGGTCACCACAAAACCACGAATTTTGCTTTGTTTGTCGCGTAAATAGGTAATGTCGGGAATGGTAAGGTCTACCCCGGAGACTCCCTCGTCGGGGAAGCCCATGCCGCAGTCGACGATGAAGATATCATTGTCAGACTCGTAAACCCACATATTGTCGTGGACGTTGGGAGCGCCGCCTAAGGGAGTGATTTTGATTTGTTTAGTTGGTGTTTGGTTCATAAATCCTTATAATTTAATATTGGCTTGGCGTAAAATGCTTGCAAGAGTTTTACGCTTTAATTCTTTATTATGCATAGGTACTGTAACACGTAATTTGAGTTCAGATTGATACAAGTGGAGATGACTACCGATCTGACGAAGCTCTTGGAAACCGCTTTTCTTAAGAATTTTTACAATTTCTTTTGGCTTTAAAACAGGCAGTTTGGGCATAGATTAAGCGATGGCAAATCTAGATCCAGAGATGTGAATATCAATTGGAGTTGTAAAAGTTTGTCTGTCTGGCTCGGGAACTGTTTCAGTGTTTTCCCGAAGAATTTGAATGTATCCCTTAATAGCGTCACGCACATTTTCTAGAGCTTTTTCGTATGTATCTCCTTCAGTGACTAAACCAGGCAATTTAGGGACGGTCACGGTAAAACCGCCCTCCTCAGCCGGATCAAATATGGCGTTATAGCGCAGAATCTGAGTCACTTTTTTCTTTAACATGGCTTGATTATAACACTGCTAGTGGCAGATTAGTTTGTAAATTTAAAAGTTGAGAGAATTTGATCAATTAAGTCACGATTGTTTGGGTTGTCGTTTCCGATATTAGCTCTAATGATTAAACCCGTATTGTCTTTAGTATCAGATTCTTGTTTTAGAAGCGTCCAGTTATACGATCCATCTGGTCCAGTAAAATTACATGAAGTAAGGCAACCTCCAGCGTTTCCGTCATCAGCTGCATGTTGGCTCCAGGTTATTGATACCGCCATTTCACGTCCAATTAGATTTGTTTGTGCTACGTTAGGATTATTTTCTTCTTTCCAAGTTGCAGGATAACTGATTAAATACTGATGGATTGTGTCTGTGTAGGTTTGCCAGGTGGAGGTGGGGTCTGCCGAAGCTAATTCCGCAGTTGATACAGTTGGAGTTGGAGTGGAGTTAGTGGTAATAATTTTTGGAGTTTTGTTTAGGAATAAGAAATAAATGCCAAAGAGGACCAGCGCAGTGAGGAGAGAAGATAGAATAATTGGGAGGAGATGAGATGATTTTGGGGGGATGACGGGCTCAAGTGGGCGGGAGGACCCCGCCCCTACGGGGGTAATCGGCGCATTATTGATGATTGGTTGGGTGTCCATACTGGATCTAGTGTAACACTAATGATAGTGCACTGTGATGGCAACTATTTCGATGGCTTGTTTATTGTCTTGATAGAGAAAAAGAGCTCGATATTTTCTGTCGATGCGAAAACTATAAATTTCTAATTGTTTTGGCTTCATTAGTTCGACGTTGAGACTAGGATGAACGATATTGGTGACAATAAGATCACAACATTTTTGAAATTTTTTGGATAAATTATGCTTTTTGGCTTGATCTATAACTTCGGGGTCGATTGGCAGAATGGTAAACATAGATTAGTCGGTGAAATAGTTGCTACGTCTCAGACCATCTTCAAGATCCCTCATGAATCCTTTGTTATATAAACCAGTTGCCTGGAAATCAGCAAGAATTTTGATTCTGGAGCGGATTGGGGGAGATTTAAGAGTAAAAGCCTGAGCTTGTTCGAGAACTTTTGGCTCTCTTTTGATGAAGCGGACAATCGCGCGCATGAGTTCGCTACGATTGGCATAACTCAAGTCAACCACAAGATTGTCGATGAAGGCAATTTGATCGGCTGGGAGAGAGATGTTCATGGTGCTCATGGGAGTATTTTAGCAAACTTTGCCAAAGTTTGTCAAGACTAGTGTCTCACCGGGTAGCACTACCTGTACTCACTGATGTGAATCACGTGGGAAAACGTGGTTTTCTCAATAAATTTGCGATCAGCGGTGATCAATTTGCATTTATTTCGTTTCGCGACGACTGCATAGAGCATGTCATAAACACTGGTATTGTATTTTTTTGCCAAAATAAGTGAGTTTATTATGTCTTTTTGACTGGGAAGATATACTTCTAGATTGAACTTATATAAGTTTTGAATATGTTTCTTCGCTAATTCAATAGAAGTTGCTGTTTTGGTACCGAGTGCGTTGGATAATTCTAAAAATATGAATTGTGGTACGAGAATTTTGCTTGTCCCGATTAAGTGTTGTTTCAATAATTGACTTGATTCTTGATAATAATCTTCGTTGTCACTTTTAAACCACTTAAAGGCCACCGAAGCATCCACTGCTATCATTGTTCGTATCTCATCTCAATAAGCTTCTCACTAAAACTAATTCCAGGGTTTTGTTGTGAGGTTTCCTTGGCGAGCTTGGCAAGATTTGACATTATTTTATCCACATTGTTCGTGAGAACCAATTTTTTTTTGCTAAATAATTTTTTGTGAACGAGAGATGTCACACTCATTTTTTTACTGATGGCCTCAAGCTTGAGAGCCATATAACCGTCTGTGGGGAAGCGCATATTGGTAGTGATCCATTGCTGATTAGTGTTCATATGTACAATTGTACATTAGTACATTTATGTGTCAAATTTAATAGGCTTGCATATAGCGTTTGTAATTCGTCATGTCCACGACGACTTGCGTTGTTTTGCCCTCGACGATTTCGCGGGCAACGCGGCGAGTCATGGCGACAATAGTGCGCTCAAGAGTGCGGATCCCGGCATCATACCCCAGGGGACGGGCGACGACTGGCCAAACAGCTGGATCAATAGTTAGTTGAGTGGGGAGTAAGCCGGCGTTTTTGAGTGCTTTTGGTAGCAGAAATTCGCGGGAGATGTGGATCTTTTCTTCATCGGTATAGCTAGGCATCTGAATGACTTCGAGACGATCGAGAACGGCTGTGGCTACGTTGGTGGTATTGTTAGCGGTGGCGACAAATAGAACCTGGGAAAGGTCAATGGGATAATCGAGATAGTGATCGAGGAAGCGATTGTTTTGGGTGGGATCTAAGAGTTCGACCAAAACACCCATGATGTCAGCTCGTTCATCTGCCCCCACCCGATCTATTTCATCTAAGAGGATGACGGGGTTCCAGCTGCCGGCGTCACGAATGGCTTTGACAATAGCACCTGGCTCGGCTTCTGCAAACAATCGCGACTTGCCACGCAAGTCACGAGCACTCCCCAAGCCACCGAAAGGAATACGGGCAAATTTGCGCCCCATGGTCTCGGCCAGCGAGTAGGCAAAAGTAGTTTTACCGGTACCAACCAAGCCCACCAGAAAGATAGCGGGAGCATGGACTACCTTTTCACCTCCCTGATCCATCCGTAGTTTGATCGTAGCTAAATATTCGAGGATGCAATCTTTGGGTTCATTCATACCATAGTGGGTCTTGTTCATGTTTTGGCTGGCTGAAACAATGTCTAAATTGTCGGCTGTGACCACCCCCCAAGGAAGGTGCGTGATCCACTGGATGTAGTGGGCACTACGATCGTATTCTTCTGAGTACACACCAGTGTCGACCATGCGATTTAGACGAGTGAGCATTTCTTCGACTTTGACGCGCAGGTCATCTGGGAGTTTGGAAACATTGATCTGCGCTTTGAGTTTGGTTAGTTCGGTAATATCGGCCATGAGTCTATGGTAGCACGGGAGTGATGGTTTTAACGATTTCGTCCATCTCCAGGATGATGTTGGGGTCGTATTTGGCTGGGACGTTGTAGACTAAACCACCGATAGAAAGTGGAGTCTGGAAATAAGGGCCTTCCGCTTGCTTTTGACAGAAGAACATAGATGATTTGTCGCCAAAGTTGGCGTTGAAGTAGCGGCGGAGAACTGAACCACTAGCAGTTTCAAATTGGGCAAATTGTTTGGAGCGGAGATCGCCTGAGGAACCCTCGAAGGCTGGGCTATCGCTAAAGAGACAGACAGAATTGCCAATAGTTTTTTGGCTGATGGTGAGCTCATAATTGT
>Ga0210042_1001329_pt1 | contig 20629 bp, 19 predicted proteins | sample CryGeymeta201518_FD_183982 | JGI IMG/M metagenome (GOLD analysis project Ga0210042, IMG submission 183982) | Groundwater microbial communities from Crystal Geyser aquifers in Utah, USA - Crystal Geyser metaG 2015-18 (SPAdes) (version 2) | ecosystem: Environmental > Aquatic > Deep subsurface >... | reverse complement strand
CGCTAGTGCCGAAATAAACCTAAGACCTACAATTGCTTCCTGAAAATCTATTTTCATCATCCCAAAATCTCTAAAACACCTTACCACCGCAATCAAAAAATAGACTAAATATAATGGAAACTGTCCGTAAGCAAAAAAATGAGGATTACCGCATTCGCGGAAATTCGAAATTACGCACCTCAATCCTTGAAGTGCGGTTGCCATATTTCGTTCATCAGGATGCATCTGGTAAGGTAAACCCCAACCCAGGTTAATAAACCTCGAATAAACCAATAAACCAATTACCAATAACCAAATAAATAAATGAAAATTGAAAATTGAAAATTGAAAATTGTTGTTACTCTTGATTTTTTCCACCATGATTAGTATTATATTACAGAATATGAATTATGAACTCACCTTTCTTCTTAAAGAAGAAGCCGAATTAAAAAACATTAAAGAACTGGTCGAATTGTTTGGTAAAATTATAAAAGAAGAAAGATGGGGAGAAAAAACCCTTGTCTATCCGATCAAAAAAAACAGTCGTGCATACTTTTACAATTTCTTTATTGAGATAGAAAAAACAAAAATCACAGAATTAAGAAAAAAATTAAACTTTAACGAAAAGCTATTACGATATCTGTTATTAATTAAAGATAAAGAATAACTATGGCTAGTAAATCTCTAAATAGAGCTATTTTAATCGGTAATTTAACCCGAGACCCAGAACTCAAATATACGCCGGCCGGAACCGCTGTTTGCACTTTCGGAGTCGCCACTAATCGCAGTTGGACGACCGCCGACGGTTCTACTAAAGAGGACGTTCAATACCATCGGATTGTTGCCTGGCAAAAGTTAGCCGAACTTTGCGGTAAGCTCTTAACAAAAGGCAGAAAAATTTATCTTGAGGGAAGATTGACTTATCGAACATTCACAGGTAAAGACGGTCAGCAAAGATCGATCACCGAGATTGTACTTGACGATTTTATCGTTTTTAGCGATGGTAAACGATTTGCTGAAACAACCGGGGAAAAGTCAGTTGCTTCAAATGAAGAAACCACCGTAGTTAAAGAAGAAACCAAAAAAGAGCCGTCAAAAGAATCCGGAGAAGAAACAGTTAACCCAGATGACATTCCTTTTTAAAAACTTATGAGATGTTTTTTTTGCCAATACAAAACCGAACCAAGTTTTAAAGACACCGATAATCTGGATAAATTTTTGTCAGCAAGAAAAAAAATTATCGGTCGCGAAAGATCAGGTCTTTGCGCTAAACATCAAAGGTCTTTCACTAAAGAAATAAAATATGCCCGTTACCTCGGTCTGATTGCTTACGTTTCCTACCAGGGTTTACGATAAGATTTTTTTCTATTATACTTAGATAATGATAATTACTTATAGTTTTCCTTCCGATACTGTTTGTCTTCTCAAAGAAGGATCTAAGGTCGACTTTCAAACATTTCTTCTTGAAAAAAAAATCGGAAAAGAATTAGAGATCAATATCGCGACCGAACTTGGAATAGAACCTGAAAATATCTTCCGTCATCTCAAAAAATTAGTCGGAGAAAAAGTCGTAAAGGACGATCTTTTGGGTGAGAAAAAAGGGTTGCTTTCTACTAAAAAATTTTCTTCTCCAGAAACTGGCATTATTAAAGAAATCGACCATCATAAGGGAATCCTTATTATTGCCACCACCAGTAAAGAAAAAAACAAAATTTTATCGCCTTTCAAAGGAGAAGTAGAAAAGGTCAATAAAGAAAGTCTTCAAATCAAAATTAATAAAGGGGAAGGGTTTCCTGTGAAAAATGTTGCTGCTGATTTTGGTGGTGAGGTTTTATATTTTGAATCGTCTTCTTCTTATAGCTCTGCTGATCTTTCTCAAAAAATTATTTTTACCGATAAAATTAATTCATATCTACAAGTAAAAACCGAAGCCTTGGGAATAAAGGGATATGTGACTTTGGAAAAATTACCGGAAAAACCCGATTCTTATTTCGCGAATTTAAAAAATATCGATGATTTTAAAAAAATTAAAAAATTGAACTATCCCTATTGCACAGTAATGGTTCAATCTGCTAAGATTTATTTCTACCAATGAAAAATTCTAAACTAAAACTGATTAATTTTATTTTTGCGTTTGCTTTTATCGTTATTATATTCGGAAGCGGCTATAAATTAGGAGAATACAAAGGTCTATCCTCAATCACTTTCCCTAGCAATTCTAATACAAATGTTAAAAACCTTGATTTTAGCCTCTTTTGGAATGTTTGGGCCGAACTGGAAAAAAAATACGTCGACAAGACAAAACTTGATTCTAAAAAAATGTTTTATGGCGCGATCAAAGGTATGGTGGCTGCATTGGATGATCCCTATACCTTCTTTTTAACTCCAGATGAAAATATACAATCAAAAGACGATCTATCCGGTAAATTTGAGGGTATCGGCGCCCAACTCGGACTAAAAGATGGTCGAATCGTTATCATTGCTCCTCTAAAACAATCACCAGCAGAAAAAGCCGGAGTTAGAACCGGTGATTTTATCAACGAAGTCGACGGACAAAAAACCGCTAGTTGGACTTTACCTCAAGCCGTGTCAAAAATTCGCGGCCCTAAAGGTAGTAAAGTCAAATTAACCTTAGAGCGATCCGGAAAGGAACTTCAACTGACAATCATTCGAGATCAGATTATTGTCTTATCGATTGAACTATCCTATGAAAAAAATCTAGTCATACTTAAACTTAATCAGTTTGGCGAAAATACCAATGAAGAATGGGACAAAGCGGTTTCGGAAATCGAAAATAAATGGGCTAAAAAAGAAATTAAAGGGATGGTCTTAGACTTAAGAGACAACCCCGGAGGCTATTTAGAAAGCTCCGTTTATTTAGCGTCAGAATTCCTTCCCGAGGGAAAATTGGTAGTCAAACAAGAGTCAACTGTCAATCCTTCCCACGAATACCGCGTTGAAAGAAATGGTCGGCTTTTGAATATTCCTTTGTCGATTTTAATCAACAAAGGTTCTGCTTCAGCCAGCGAGATATTAGGCGGTTCCTTACGTGATCACAAACGGGCTAAATTAATTGGCGAGAAAAGCTTCGGTAAAGGATCTGTCCAAGAAGCTCTTGATTTGAGGGAAGGCGCCGGTCTTCATGTTACCGTTGCAAAATGGATATTACCTAATGGCGATTGGATTAACAGTAAAGGGATCGAGCCTGATATTAAAATCGAAAATAAAATCCCTGAAGGTAATACTTTGACTAACGAAACTGACAAACAACTTGAAAAAGCCATAGAAATTCTATTAGAATAGAGTTTATATATGAAAAAATTTCTTTTTCTTTTAGTCACTTTAATAATTATTGTCGTTGTCGGTCAAAAATTTAATCTTCTCACTAATCTTCCCAAAATCCCTAATCCCTCTAATCAACCCATCGAAAAGCAAACTGTTGTCTACGAGGAATCTGTCATTACTAAAGTCGTCGAAGAGACATTACCATCTGTCGTTACCGTTGGAATCAGCACCACTACTTCAACAGGTGACGTCTTTCAAATTAACCCTTTTAACCCTAGTTCTCCTTTTGAACGCGTTCCCGGAAAAACTCAAAAGGTAGAAAAAAATATCGCTAGCGGATTTATTATTTCTGAGGACGGACTTGTTATCACTAATAAACATGTTGTTTCCGATACCGGAGCTACTTATCAAATCCTTACTAATGACAAAAAAAAGTACAATGTTGAAAAAATTTATCGTGACCCACTCAATGATCTGGCTATCTTAAAAATTGCCTCAACCGCTTCAACCTCTCTAAAACCACTAAAGCTTGGCGACTCAACCAGTCTCAAACTTGGTCAATTGGTTGTTGCTATTGGTACTCCTCTAGGTGAATTTACCAATACTGTCACTTCTGGAATTATATCGGGTTTGGGTCGGGGCATCACCGCCGGTAGTCCATTTGAGGGTTTTGTTGAAAAATTAGACAACGTTATTCAAACTGATGCGGCAATCAATCCTGGCAATTCTGGTGGCCCTCTTTTAAACTCTAAAGGTGAAGTTATCGGAATCAATGCCGCCATTGCCGAGTCTGGACAAAATATCGGTTTTGCACTTCCTGTTAATATTGTCAAAAACTTAATTGAAAATTTTAATAAAAACGGAGGCAGTTTTGAAAGGCCTTATATAGGTGTTCGCTATAAAATGATCGACAAACAAACTGCTATTATGAATGATGTAGTGGAAGGAGCTTATGTCGTCGAAGTAATTGATGGTTCACCCGCCCAAAAAGCTAAGATTCAGGAAGAGGATATTATTATCGAGTTTGATGGTAAGAAGGTAAAAGGCGACGATGACCAGGGCTTAGCAAAAATGATCTTAGACGAAAAAATCGGTCAATCAGTGACCTTAAAAGTTTGGAGAAACAAAGAAGTTAAAGATATCTCTGTCACCCTGGAATCTGCTCAATAAAAAATGTGATATAATATTACTATGAAAATCAATATTTCATTGAAATCTCATCACCACCTGCCTTAATGGCGGGTAATGATTGTATCGTGTTAATGAACAACAAACCCGCTATAAGGCGGGATTTTTTTGATTATAAATTAATTAAAATATATGATAAATAAAATTAAAAAACTTTATATATGTTATCCTGGCGGTAATATTAACGCAATCGTTGAAGATCCTATTCCAAAACGAGATTATGCTTTAGTGGCTCAAAAAATTATTAATACTTATAATAAAAACAAGTCTTTACATAAACAAATAGAGCAAGTTGCGTTTATTGAAAAACCAAAAAATAAAAAAGCCTTATCACGTTTATCTCTTGTTGGAGGAGAATTTTCTGGTAACGCTGTTTTATGCCTAGGCGCTCTAAAACTCAAAAACAATAAAGAAGATTTATTTGAAATCTCCGGAACAAATGAGTTATTAAGAATTTTTATCGATGAAAACGGTTATATAAATGGGCAAATGCCTAAATTCAGATTAATCGGACAATTAGATAAAACAAAAGAGCAATACCCAATAATTCCTCTTCAAGGTATTACTCAAATACTGATTTTCAAAAATTTTCAAAAAAACAATAATTGGCAAAAAAAGGAAGCCTTAAGAATAATTAAGAATAACGGTCTTGAAAAAGAATTAGCCGTCGCAATTGTTTTTATTAAAAAAGAAAGTGAGCTCATGAGAATTAAACCTTATGTTTATTTTAAAAAAGGATTGAAATATGAAATTGTTGAAGAAACTGCTTGCGGTAGCGCTACGACCGCTGTTGGTATATATCAATTAATAACAAAAAATAGACCTATTACTTATCTAAAAGTAATTCAACCAAGCGGAAACCCATTATATATTTCTATAAAAAAAAATAATGAAATCAAATCTTATTTATCTGGGAAAGTTAAAATAATTTTTCAAGAGTCTTTTAATTTAGTTTAATATTATAAGTTTTGTATAATTAAAAAATATGGACACTAAAATCAAACCACAAACATTAAAAGGTTTTCGAGATTTTTTACCAGAAGAAGCGCTGAAAAGACAGTATGTAATTAATATTATTAGAGAAGTTTTTGAACGCTATGGTTTTGAGCCGATCGAAACACCGGCTATTGAATATTTAGAAGTCTTTATCGGTAATATTGGCGAAGACGAAAAGTTGTTTTATAAATTTGAGGATGCCGGCGGAAGAAAAGTTGCTCTTCGTTATGATCAAACCGTTCCTACCTGCCGTTTTATTGCCCAATATCAAGATAAAATCACCTTGCCTTTTAAAAGGTATCAGATTCAAACTGTCTGGCGGGCAGAAAAACCGCAAGCCGGTCGTTATCGAGAATTTCTACAGTGTGATGCTGATATTTTTGGAGTCGATGATCGGTTAGCTGACGCGGAAACAATTGCTTTAACTATTGATACTTTTAAAGCACTAGGTTTTAAAAAACCGATTACCATCATTAATGATCGTGATTTATATAAAGGTATTCCTTATAAGGCTATCGTTTCCATTGACAAATTGGAAAAGATCGGCAAAGAAGGAGTGATAACGGAATTAATTAAAAAAGGTTATCAAAAAGAAGAGGCGAATAAACTTTTAGAAAAAGTGGTTTTGGTCAAACCAAATAACAATTTAAAAACTATCTTTTCTTATCTTGATCAATATGGAATGAGAGAAAATTATCAGTTTAAACCAGCCCTTGCTCGATCATTCTCTTATTCTAATGGTACTATTTGGGAAATTATAGTTGAGGGATTTAAACAGGGCTCTTTAGCAGGTTGTGAACGCTTTGATAGTTTAGTCTCGCGTTTCTCTAATCAAAATGTACCAGCAGTCGGTTTTGCCATTGGTTTTGATCGAACTGTCCTCGCAATGGATCAATTAGGTCTTTTTCCTGAATTAAAAACCAAAACTAAAATTTTGGTGACAATTTTTGACAAAACTCTTGTTAGAGAATCTTTAAAAATGACCCAATTATTAAGAAAAAATAAAATCAACACCGATCTATATCCTGATCCAAATGATCGCCTTGACAAACAACTGAAATACGCCAACAAAAAAGGAATTCCTTATGTTATTATCATCGGACCAGAGGAAACAGAGAAGGGTGTTTTTAAACTTAAAGATATGAAAACAGGGGAGCAGAAAGAATTAACAGAAAAACAGTTAATCGAAAAATTATGCTAATCAATCCCAACACCGCTATTATCGAAGCCCTGCCCGGAGTCGGAGGAGACGAGTCAAAACTCTGGATGAAAGAATTACTGTCATCTTACTTGCGATTTGCCCAAAAAAAAGGTTTTAAATTTTCTAATCTTGATGAAAATACGATAAAAATAAATGGAGAAGACGCTTATAATCTTTTTAAAAATGAAACTGGCGTCCATCGGGTTCAACGTATTCCCGAGACCGAAAGAAAAGGCAGAATCCACACCTCAACCTGTATTATTGTTGTTTTACCTCAAATTATTCAGTCCGATGTCAGTATTAATCAGGCCGATCTTATCTGGCAATTTTATCGATCAGGCGGTCATGGAGGACAGAATGTTAATAAAGTCTCAACCGCCGTTCGCCTCACTCACAAATCAACTGGTATTGTTACAACTGCTTCGCGTGAACGCTATCAAGAAGCAAATCGGAAAATTGCCTTAGATCTACTCATGGCAAAACTATATCAACTTGAAGAAGAAAAGAAAAAAGGTTTGAGACATTCTTATGTTAAAGACGTCGGAACCGGCGATCGAGCGGAAAAAATCAGGACATATAACTTTCCTCAAAACCGCTTAACCGATCATAGGATTGGAAAAAGCTTTCATAACTTAGAAGATATTATTAAAGAAGGAAAGTGGGATAAAGTAATGTTATAATTGTTTTCTTATGAAAATAAAAATTCATCCACAATATTATTTAGATGCTCAAGTCGTTTGCGCTTGTGGAAATACTTTTACTACAGGTAGCACCAAACAGACAATTACTGTCGAGGTCTGCTATAAATGCCACCCTTTTTATACCGGCGAACATAAATTTTTAGACAGAAAAGGTCGCGTCGATACTTTCCAGAAAAAACAAGCTTATGCAAAAAAGTATAAAGTGGCATACGGGGATAAAAAAACAAAAAAACAAGACAAGGAAGAAAAAAAAGTAAAAACTTTACGTGAACTTTTGCAGGAAAGATGATATAATGGTTATTAATTCCTAAGACCCAGGCTTGCCCTGAGCGAAGTCCCGCTTAGCGGGACGAAGTCGAAGGGTGGTAAGAATTAACATTTTCCTGGCGAACACCCTGCTTAGCGGGGGATGGAAAAATATGGTCAGTACTAAAAAAAAATCTCAAGTTGAAACTCTTTCTAACATTCTTAAAGATAAATCTAACTTTCTTTTAGTAAAGATAGATAAAACTACTCATCAGAATTTGGAAAGTCTTCGTAGAGAATTAAGAAAAGTCAACTCGAGCTTTAAAGTAATTAAAAACAGTCTTTTTGAAAAAGCTTTAAATCGAGTTCCCGATAAGAAAACATTGTTTAAGGATTTCAGAAAAAAGTTTTTTCCGCTTCGTGAACCATCAGCTCTTATTACTCTTGATGAAAATTGGGATAAAGGCCTTAAAGCATTTTATGAATTTATCAAAAAAGAGAAAACTCTTTCTTTCAAATTAGCCCTCCTAGATAACACTTTCTATAACAATGAAGAAACGGAAAAAATTGCCAAATTACCGAGTAAAGGCGAATCAATCGCTATGGTAATCGCTTCATTAAAATCGCCTCTGAGTAAGTTTGTCTATTCCATAAAATACAATACCAATAAATTGGTTTATATGTTGCAAACCAAGTCAAAGGAGGTGAAATCATAAATGTCAGATATAAAACTTAATGAAAAATTACAAAAAATCGCTATTGAAATAGAAAAACTAACTGTTGTTGAAATGGCTGATTTAGCTAAATATCTTGAAGATAAATTTGGAGTTTCTGCTATGCCGGTCGCTGCCATGCCAGCTACCTCCGCTTCCGAAGCAGAAACTACTTCAGCGGATAAGGAGGAAAAATCAACATTCACCGTTGTCCTCTCAACCTCAGGTAACAATAAATTAGGTGTTATCAAGGCGGTTCGCGAAATCCTTCCAAATTTAGGTCTTATGGATGCGAAGAAATTGGTTGAATCAGCTCCAAAAGATCTTTTAACCGATGTAAAAAAAGAAGTAGCCGAAGAAGCTAAGAAAAAGATAGAAAACGCTGGAGGCAAGATAGAATTAAAGTAAATTTTGATTAATGTATATAGTAAAAAAGCTTTGACTTAGACCGTCAAAAAAGCTAAAATTAATCTATGACAGGAGCAAAAAAAACGTCTTCATACGGAGCCGAATCCATTATTGTTCTCGAGGGCTTAGAGCCTGTTCGAAAGAGGCCGGCAATGTATATCGGTACTACCTCTCAATCTGGAATCAATCACTGTCTCAACGAGATTATTGATAATTCCATAGACGAAGCCTTGGCAGGATTTTGCCGTAATGTCGAAGTCCATATTGAAGAAAGTGGCTATTTGACGGTTTTTGATGACGGCCGGGGTATTCCTATTGAAAAACTGCCTAAATACAAAGTTTCCGCTCTCGAGATTGTTATGACAAAACTCCATGCCGGAGGCAAATTTAATGTCGGCGCCTACAAGATTTCTGGAGGTCTTCACGGGGTCGGTGCTTCAGTTGTCAATGCTTTGTCTTCGCACATGATTGTCGAAGTAAGACGCGAAAGAAAATTATACCGACAAGAGTATAAAAAAGGCGTTCCTGTTCATCCAGTTAAAGAAGTAAAACAATCAATCATAAACTTTAAATATAAACAAGGCACAGGCGTTTCTTTTTTACCAGACAGCGAGATTTTTAAAGAAACAGTCGAAATTAATTATAATATTTTTAAAAAACAAGTTAAAGAAAGAGCTTACCTTATCAATAGTGTTTTCTTTAAAATCTATAATCGGAAAAACAACGACCGGTTTGCTTATTTTTTTGACGGCGGCATTATCTCTTTGATTCGCGATTTAAACCGTGGAAAAAAAATTCTTCACGACCCGATCTATATTAAAAAACAACTTGATGACAAAGAAGTTGAAGTAGCAATTCAATATAACGACTCGATCAATGAAAATATCTACTCTTTTGTAAATGTCATTAATACCTATGAAGGTGGTACTCATCTAACTGGTTTTAAAACCGCTATTACCCGTGCCATCAATAACTATGCCAAAAAAGAATTTGGCAATGGAAAAAACGGTGAGGAAACCTTCACCGGTGATGATGTCAAAGAAGGTTTGTCAGCTATTGTCTACGTCAAGATGCCTTCGACCAATTTACAGTTTGAGGGACAAACAAAAAGCAAGCTTGGTAATTCAGAAATTCAGACTTTTGTCCAGCAAACTGTATTTGACTATCTAACAACTCACTTTGAAGAAAATCCAAAAGTCGGCAAAGAAATTTTAGGAAAAATTTATTTAGCTCAAAAGGCTAGATTGGCTGCTAAAGCCGCCAAGGAAGCAGTTTTGCGGAAAGGCGCTCTAGAAGGAGCGTCGCTTCCAGGAAAACTAGCTGATTGTCAAGAAAAAGATCCTGCGCTTTCTGAACTTTTTATGGTTGAGGGTAACTCAGCCGGTGGCACTGCCAAACAGGGAAGAGATAGAAAATATCAAGCTATTTTGCCATTGCGAGGAAAAGTTTTGAACACAGAAAGAGCTTATCTTGATAAAGTGCTTGCCTTTAAAGAACTAAAAGATTTAGTTATTGCCTTAGGTATGGGAATTGGAGAAAATATTGATTATGCAAAACTACGTTATCATAAAATCGTCATCATGACCGATGCTGATGTCGATGGAGAACATATCCGTACTTTATTACTAACATTTTTTTATCGTCATTTACCAGATATAATTAATAAGGGTCATCTCTACGTTGCCCAATCGCCTCTTTTCAAAATCCAGTCCGGAAAACATATTCAATATGCCTATTCTGAGGAAGAAAAAGATAAACTCGTTAACTCGTTAACTCCTGAACTGAAAAATTCACCAACTATTCAAAGATATAAAGGTTTAGGAGAAATGAATCCAGAACAGTTATGGGAAACAACAATGAACCCGGAAAAACGCGTCTTAAAACAGATAACAGTCGGTGATAGCCAAAACGCTGATTATGTCTTTTCAATGTTAATGGGAGACGAGGTTCCACCGAGAAAAAAATTTATTGTTACTCATGCAAAAATGGCAAAGTTAGATTTTTAATCCCCGCCCGCTCGTCATTCCGAGCGAAGCGAGGAATCTATTATAAATTTTTGTAAAAATTATATGAATATCCAAATCATCGCTCTTTTAATGGCGCCATTAACAGCGGTTACCGCCTTAGTCTATGGCTTAATTTTAACCAAAAAAGTCTTGGCTGAAGACGAGGGTAGCGAAAGCTTGCAAAAAATTAGTCGCGCTATCAAAGACGGCGCTATGGCTTATTTGAAAAAACAGTTCTCTGTCGTCTTTCCTTTAATGCTAATTCTATCTGTCGGGATCTACTTTGGTTTAGGACAAGGTATTGCCGTTACCTTTCTTTTGGGAGCGATTTTTAGCGCTATTATCGGTTACTTTGGTATGTGGATTGCTGTTCAAGCCAATGTCCGCACTGCCAATAATAGTCTTAAGGGTTTAAATGCGGCTTTAAAAACCGCCTTTAACGCTGGTACTGTCAACGGCATGTTAGTTGTTGGATTAGGCCTTTTAGGTGTTTCGATAATTTATATCTGGTCATATTTTACAAAAATCAACCAAGGACCAGAAATGGTAACAAAATATGCGACTCAAATTTTAGTTGGTTATGGTTTTGGAGCTGCTCTTTTGGCTTTGTTTATGCGCGTCGGCGGAGGAATTTTTACCAAAGCTGCTGATGTAGGAGCTGATCTTGTCGGTAAAATAGAAAAAGGAATCCCTGAAGATGACCCGAGAAATCCAGCTGTCATCGCTGATAACGTCGGTGATAACGTCGGCGACTGCGCTGGGATGGCCGCCGATGTCTTTGAGTCCTATGCTCTAACAATTGTGGCAGCAATGATTTTGGGTGGTTACTTTTTTGGTCTAAAAGGAGTCGTTTTTCCGCTTTTAGCCCGTTCAGGTGCCATTTTAACTTCGATTTTAGGAACATTTTTTGTCAAAGCTAAAAGCGACCAAGAAGATCCAATCAAACCTTTAATTCGCGGCTTTATTGTTTCGGCTGTCGCAGCTGCCGTTATCTTTATGTTATTAGCTGCTTATCTTTTAGGTGAACCGAAAGCCGGCTATGCCGCTATTTCTGGGATCATTTCGATGCTTGCCTTACTTTATGTGACTAAATACTATACTGGCCCAGGTGAAAAACCAGTCGTAGCTACCGCTAAAGCTTCCGAAACTGGAGCCGGTACTAATTTAATCAGTGGTATTGCTTTAGGTATGGAATCAACTTTCTATTCTGTCTTAATCGTCGCCGCAACGATTTTCGTTGGTTATTTATTTTTGGGTTTTTACGGTATTTCTTTAGCCGGCATGGGTATGCTTGCCACCACGGGAATTATTATGTCTCTGGATACCTTTGGTCCAATTAGTGATAATGCCTCAGGGATGGTGGAGATGGCTCAGTTGGGAGGAAAAGCACCAAAGATCACCGCTAGTTTAGACGCGGTAGGCAATACTACTAAAGCTTTAACTAAGGGTTTTGCTGTAGGGAGCGCCGCGGTGGCCGCCTCATCTCTTTTTGCGACTTATTTTGAAGCGACCGGACTTGGTTCAATTAATATTGCTCATCCAAAAGTCTTTATTGGTTTGCTAATCGGCGGAGCACTACCATTTTTATTTAGTTCTCGCTTGATTGGTTCAGTTGGCCGAGCCGCTTTTGAAGTCGTTGAGGAGGTCCGACGCCAATTCAAAGAAATCAAAGGAATTATGGAAGGAAAAAGTAGTCCTGATTATTCAAAGGTAGTGGCGATTGTGACCATGGCCGCTCAAAGAGAATTAATCATTCCTGCCTTAATTGTGATTGGTTTGCCTATCCTAACGGCTTTTCTAGGCGCTGAAGCTCTGGGCGGATTTTTAGGCGGCGTAGTCGTCTCTGGATTAACGCTCGCTTTATTTATGTGTAATACTGGTGGGCTATGGGATAATGCTAAAAAATATATAGAGGATGGTAATTTTGGCGGTAAAGGTAGCGATACTCATAAAGCAAGCGTTGTTGGCGATACTGTTGGTGATCCTTTAAAAGACACTTCCGGTCCGGCCTTAAACCCGATGATGAAGATTGTCCAGATTATAGCTTTACTAATCGCACCATATGTAATTTTATTTATAGGTAAATAATTATGTCGAATATTCAATCAACAGAAATCACATCAGAGATGAAACGGGCCTATCTCGATTACGCCATGAGCGTCATCGTCTCCCGTGCCCTTCCTGATGTCAAAGACGGCCTTAAACCAGTCCATCGCCGTATTCTTTTTGCTATGTATAAAATGGGGCTAACGTCAGGAGCAAGATTTTCCAAAAGTGCCAAAGTCGTCGGAGAAGTACTGGGAAAATATCACCCTCATGGTGATGCCTCGGTATATGAAGCTATGGCAAGATTGGCTCAGGATTTTTCTATGCGTTATCCTTTAATAAAAGGTCAAGGTAACTTTGGCTCTGTTGACGGTGACCCGCCAGCTGCCATGCGTTATACCGAAGCCAAGCTCGCAAAAATCGCCGAGGAAATGATGACTGATATTGAAAAAGAAACCGTTCCCTATATTGACAACTTTGACGGATCATTAAGAGAACCGGTCTATGTTCCAGCCAAGCTACCCAACCTTCTTTTGATGGGAGCCGAGGGAATCGCCGTTGGTATGGCAACCAAAATTCCTCCTCATAATTTAACAGAACTTATTGACGCCATAATCTATATTATCAGTAAAGCAAAAAAGGTCGAAAAATCAAAGACTGATTTAACTTTTAACGTCACCGTAGAAGATTTATTAGAATACGTCAAAGGCCCTGATTTCCCAACCGGCGGCATCATCTATGGCATAAACGATATTAAACAAGCCTATATGACAGGAAAAGGCTCAATTTTAATCAGAGCCAAAATCGAAGACGAAGACTTGGGTCACGGAAAAATAGCCATCATCGTCAATGAAATTCCTTATCAGGTCAATAAATCAAGCTTGGTTGAAAAAATCGCTAACTTGGCCAATAATAAAAAAATCGTCGGCATCTCTGATCTTCGCGACGAATCAGACCGCGATGGAATAAGAGTCGTCATCGAGCTAAAACGCGATGCCTCGTATAAAAAAGTTCTCAATAATCTTTTTAAATATACAGAATTGCAGACGTCTTTTCCGGTAAATATAGTTGCCCTTGTTGACGGCGTCCCCCAGACTTTATCTTTAAAATCAATTCTCGAAATCTATGTTAAACACCGCGTCGACATGGTAACAAAAAGAAGCCAATACGAACTTAAACAGGCCAAGGCGCGCGCCCATATCCTTGAAGGTTATCTAATCGCTCTCAAACACATCGATTCGGTCGTTGAAACTATCAAAAAAGCCAAGGACGAACATGAAGCTAAAATTAAGTTGATAAAAAAATTTGGTTTGACTGAGATCCAAGCCCAGGCAATTTTGGACATGCAACTCAAAAGATTGACCGGCTTGGAAAGAACCAAAATCGAAGACGAACTGTCATTGCTCAAGGAAACTATCGCTTATCTAGAGTCGCTTCTTAAAGACGTTTTTAAAGTGTTGAAAGTCGTCAAAGAGGAACTCTTATACCTTAAAAACAAATACGGTGATGAAAGACGAACCCAGGTAATTAAGTCTAAGCCCGGAGAAATTACCGACGAACAACTGATTGAAAATAAGGAAGTAATTGTCGTTTTGACCAAAGAAGGTTATATAAAACAGGTACCCCGCGAGACTTTCCGCGTCCAACACCGGGGAGGCAAAGGCGTCGCCGGCATGGAAACAAAAGACAGCGATAATGTTTACTACATCACAACGGCAATGACCCATGATTATATGCTTTTTTTCACCAATCAAGGCAGAGTCTTTCAAAATCGGGTCTGGGATGTACCTGTCGGATCAAGAATATCAAAAGGAAAAGCTGTCATTAACTTAGTCGCTCTTCGACCTGAAGAAAAAATCACCTCGATCCTTTCTTATGACACAACGGTTTTGGAAAAAGCCGAGCATATGTTTGTTGTCATGTCGACTAAATTAGGAACCGTCAAAAAAACACCTTTCAAAAACTATGCTAATATCCGAACCAACGGGATCATCGCCATCAGGCTCGAAAAAGGAGACGAGTTGCTTTGGGTCAAACTAACAGATGGTAAAAAAAATGTCATCCTAGTTTCAAAGAACGGAAAAGCCATCGTCTTTAAGGAAAAAGAGATTAGGCCAACTGGAAGAGCTAGTATTGGCGTCAAAGGAATGGAACTTTCCGAAGCCGAAAATCAAGTTATTTCCGCCGACGTCTTTAACGATAGCGAATTTAAGAAAAATATTCTGGTAATCGGCGACCGTGGCGTCGGTAAAAAAACTAGGCTTTCTAATTTTAAAGGCCAACACCGGGGCGGCAAAGGAGTCAAAATTACCTCTATCGACCAAAAATTCGGCCACATTGCTTTTGCCAAAATTGTGGAAACCGAAAACACAACGTTGATTATTACTTCGGCCCATGGACAGGTAGTTAAGATTTCCTTATCAGCTATTCCTTCGCGTTCTCGCACGGCAAAAGGCGTTATCTTGATGAGATTTTCTCAAAAAACAGATCAGATTGTCAGCGCCACCCCGATATGATAAAATAAGATATGATAATCGACGGCAAGAAGATTGCTTCATTTTTAGGAAGAGAAGTAAAAAAAGAGGTTATTAAACTAAAGAAAAAAAAACCACTTTTAACGGTATTTTTAATCGGCGACTCTCCTGATCAAATCAGCTTCGTAAAAATTAAGTCAAAAATCGCTAAAAAATTGGGTATAAGATATAAGCTGATTCATCTAAAAACTACTCCTAACTTCATCATTTTTGCCAATAAAATTAAGGACGAAGTTAATAATCCTGAAGTTTCTGGGATTATCATTCAACAACCGCTTCCAGCTCAGCTGTCAACCAACAGCATCTATAATTATATTCCTCAATATAAAGAAATCGAAGGCCACCGAAAAAAATTTATTTTTTATCCGCCGATAGGACTTTCGGTTTTAACGATAATAAAATTTATTTTTTCCGGGAAAAAAATCGACAAGCGTCTTTTGGTTAATCTTGATAAAGATCGTCATTTTTTCAAAAAAATTTTTAAGAATAAAAAAGTTGTCTTAGTCGGCCGCGGTATCACTGGCGGCAAGCCAATTGGTCAAGTCCTCCAAGACGTCAAAATAAATTACATCAGCATCAATTCTCAGACTGTCAACCCGGAAGAATATCTAAAGTCCGCCGATATTATTATCACAGCTGTCGGGAAAAAAATTATAACCCCTTCTATGCTAAAACCAGGCGTCATCCTTATTAATGTGGGATTAAGAAAAGAGCAGGGTAAATTGAAAGGCGACTATGAAGAAAAAGAAATAAAAGAGATTGCCTCATACTATACACCAACACCAGGAGGAATAGGACCAATCGACGTCATTTATTTATATAAGAACCTTGTCGATGCTGCTAAACTTCAAAAATGATCATCATTACTGGCCAAACTGCCACCGGAAAAACTAAACTGGCTTTAGAATACGCTAAAAAATATAACGGAGAATTAATTAACTGTGATTCTCGGCAAATCTATAAATATTTAGATATTATCACAGGTAAAGATCTTTCGCCCCGCGTGTCATCCCGAGCGGAGCGGAGCGGAGTCGAGGGATCTGTTTGGTTATATGACTTTATCAAACCCTACAAGTATTTTTCCTCTTTTGACTATGTCAAAGCCGTTCAAAATATAATTAAAGATGTCAAAAAAAGAAGGAAAACACCCATTTTAGTCGGCGGCAGTTACTTTTATTTAAAACACCTGCTTTATGGATTTGACACCAAAGTGCCTCCAAATTTTCGCCTCCGCGAAAAACTAAATAATAAAACAGTAGAAAAATTACATAATATTCTTAAAAAACTTAATGTTAAATCGTTTAATCAAATGAACAATAGCGACCGAAATAATCCAAGAAGGTTAATAAGAAAAATTGAAATAGAAAAGGCTGCTAAAAAAACGGGTGTCGAGGGGAAAGGGGTCCCGGACGGCCTGCCTGCCGGCAGGCAGGCGCGCAGTCGAGAGGTATTGTTCGAAGCGAGCACCGACGGGAATGAACCCGAGACAGGCCCCGTTTTTTTAATGATTGGTCTTCGCTACAAAAATAAAGAAAAACTTCGCGAAGCCATAAAAACCAGAGTAGAGAAGCGTCTCAAACAAGGAGCAATCAAAGAAGTCGAATTACTTCTCAAAAAAGGTTACCAAAAAACCGACCCTGGCCTAAAAACAATTGGCTATCAACAAATTATTGATTATTTGGAAGGAAATACAACAAAAAAACAAGCAATTGAAAAATGGATTACTGCTGAAGTCCAATACGCCAAAAGACAGTATACGTTTATGAAGAAAGATAAGAATATAAAATGGCGGCTTATCTCTTAAATAACTTAAAAAATGCTTCTTTTGGAATTTCCACTTTCCCAACCATCTTCATCTTCTTTTTTCCTTCTTTTTGCTTTTCCAGTAGTTTGCGCTTGCGGCCGACGTCGCCGGTACCAATCACCTTACCGCTTTTAATCAAAACGTCTTTGCGGAAAGGTGCGATTCTTGTCGAGGCAATAATCTTTCCTTTATACTGAGCTTGAATCTTGACTTCATATTGCTGACGCGGGATAAGATCTTTTAATTGAGAAGTTAAAAAATTAGCTTTTTCGTACGCTCTTTGCTCCACCACCATTTCCGAAAACTCTTCAACCGGTTCATGATTTAATAAAATAATTAATCGATCCGCTTTAACTTGACGATAGTCTAAAAACTGCCAGTCTAAAGAAGCAAATCCCGAAGAAACGCTTTTTAGGTTGTCAAAAAAATCAGAAATCATCTCGCTTAAAGGCATTTCGTAAATCAAAATGATTTGATTTTTATTGTCCATAGTAATAAATCTGGATCGATAATTTTGCAAAAGCTGCATCAAATTGCCTAAATATTTATTAGGTGTCAAAATTGTCACTTTAACCCAGGGTTCTTCAACTATTCCTGATTTACTTAACTCTCGGTAATCAACTTTGGGAGGCATCAATACTAAATTAAGATTAAACTCCCGCTCCAATCTTTCCCGGACAACATCGGCATGTAAAAGTCCCAAAAAACCCACCCGAAAACCGGCACCCAGTGCCTGGCTGTTAATCGAGGAAAAGTCTAAAGCCGAATCATTCAAATATAATTTTTCTAAAGCTTTTTTTAGATTAAGATAGTCTGAAGTCTGCGTCGAAAATATTGACGCAAATACCATCGGCTTAACCTTTTTATAACCAGCCAACGGCTTACCCATATTCTTGACATCAACAATTGTATCTCCCACCGCTACTTGATGGATGTCTTTTAAATTGGTGACAACATAACCGATCTCTCCTTGATTTAATCTTTTATTAGGGATTAAATCGGGGTTAAAATAACCAACTTCCATGATCGTGAACTCAACTCCAGAATTAGCTAACTGGACTCTGTCTCCTTTTTTTAACTCTCCGTCAAAAATCCTGACAAAAGCAATCACCCCTCGGTGAGAATCATAATATGAATCGAAGATCAATGCTTGAATACTATTCTTCTCGACTTCGCTCGAAGAATAATTACTGTTCGAGCTTGTCGAGAACATGGTTTGTCGAGAACTATTAGGATTTGGAATTTTCTCAATTACTCCTTGCAGTAATTCTTTTACCCCTTCCCCAGTCTTCGCCGAAACCGCGAATATTTCCTCTTCTTTAACTCCCAAAAAATCCACCAACTGTTTCTTTGTTTTTTCAACATCAGCATTTGGTAAATCTATTTTATTTATCACCGGGATAATCAACAGATTTTTCTCAATCGCCTTATAAGCATTGGCAATCGTCTGCGCCTGAATTCCTTGGCTAGCATCAACTAAAAGTATCACTCCCTCAACGCAAGCCAAAGTCCGATCAACTTCGTAGGAAAAATCTACGTGACCGGGGGTGTCAATTAAATTCAAAACATAATTAGACGAAGATACCAAATTTTTTACGCTTTTGGGGTTAGGGGTCCCCACTGCGTCAAAAAATTTCGGTATCGAGCCTAAATTATAGATCATTCTAACCGGCGCGAGCTTAATCGTAATCCCTCTTTCCCTTGAAATCGGGTTCCTATCAAGCATCTGCTCATCGTGTTTTCCCACCTCAACCGTACCAGTTAACTCCAACAATCTATCGGCTAACGTTGATTTACCGTGATCAACGTGTGCGATTATTGCAAAATTTCTGATATTGTTCATTTAATAAATATTTGTTTGGCTTTTAATATCAGTAATTGTATCATTATAATAATTTAACAATATCACAATTTTTTATTATAATTAGAAAATGATCGCTAAGATCAGTAATTACTTAAAAAAATTCCGTTATAGGCTTCTAATCTTTCTTGCTATTATAGGACCGGGAATCATCACCGCCATTGCCGATAACGATGCCGGAGGTGTAGCTACTTATACAGTCGCAGCTTCGCTTTTCGGCATGGCAGCAAAATTTTTAGTTATTCCTGAAACCCTTCTTTTAGCCGTTACTCAAGAAATAGGTGCAAGAGTTGCCATTGTTACCAAAAAAGGGCTAGGCGATCTTATTCGTGAACGCTACGGTGTGAAACTGTCGATGTTTATTTTTATTCTTTACTTCATTACTAATCAAGGAGTTGTTCTCCAGAATGTTTCCGGTTTAAAATCAGCTCTTCAACTTTTTAATCTACCCTGGCATTTATGTCTTATTTTAATTTGCGCTTCTTTGATTTTTGTAGTAATAAAATTTAGTTACAAAAAACTTCAGAATATCTTTCTTCTTATGATTCTCTTTTATTTTGCTTATGTTATTTCTGCCTGGCTTTCACATCCAAATTGGGGAGAAGCAGTCAAAGAAAGCTTTATCTGGCCTTCCAAAATTAAGATTAATGATTTGACATTCTGGTTTTCAAGAATTGCTGTCCTTGGAACAACGATTACTGCCTGGGGGCAGTTTTTTGTTCATAGTTATATTATTGATAAAAAACTCGATATTCAGCATTTGAAAGCCGAGAAAATTGAGGTTTATTTAGGAGCTATCATTACTAGTTTTTTTTCCTGGATGATGGTAGTCGCTGTCACTTATACTTTATTTGCAAATGGCATTAAAGTCACAGACGGTTATGCTGCCGCTTTGGCTATGAGACCTTTGGCTGGCCCTTTATCAACAATTCTTTTTTCTTATGGACTTTTTGGCGCCTCGATTTTAGGTCTGACGATTGTTCCTTTAGCAACAGCCTATGTCTTTTCCGAGATGTTCGGTTATGAAGGAAGTTTGGATTCCGACTTTAAAAAAGGACGTCTGTTTTATACTTTTTTTATCGTCCAGATTGTTCTTGGTCTATTAATCACTTTATTTCCTCAAACTTCGCTTTTTAAGCTCACTTTTTACGCTGACTATCTTAATGGCGCTATGCTGCCAATTATTTTCTTCTTTTTAATCAAATTTTCTGAAGATAAAGAAATTATGGGTAAATATGTCTCCCGCGGTTTTACCAGCATATTTGTCCGGCTTGCTGGCGTTATCATCACATTCGCCGTCCTTGTCACTTTCATCGGTAAAATCTTCAATATTGGCTAGCCAACACCCCCGAGGTGGTAAGAGAAATTGGGCACCTCGGGGGTGGATCTTAACTTAAGCTTGGTCACCCTAAGGGTGAATAGGCACGAGAAACCTTGGACACCCTTAGGGTGTCTTATGTCTTATTTACCACAACTCAACCTCCGAGGAACCCAAAGCTTTTATAGATTATATAGTTAACAAAAGATAGGATACAAACTAAAGTAAAGATTATAATCACTATCTCTTACTACCTCGGAGGTTTTTGCAGTCTAACGTTACGCTATAATTTTCTTGGAAAAAGCGAAGGTATCCATTTTCGAATGATTAGGGAGGCACCCTT
>Ga0210042_1001279_pt1 | contig 21084 bp, 19 predicted proteins | sample CryGeymeta201518_FD_183982 | JGI IMG/M metagenome (GOLD analysis project Ga0210042, IMG submission 183982) | Groundwater microbial communities from Crystal Geyser aquifers in Utah, USA - Crystal Geyser metaG 2015-18 (SPAdes) (version 2) | ecosystem: Environmental > Aquatic > Deep subsurface >... | reverse complement strand
AACCGTGAACGGTTATGAATTCTGACTTCCGCATTCTGAATTCCGCATTCCGTATTAAAGGCAGGAGATTATGGAAAAATTCAAAGCCCTTCGTTGGCATCGTCTCTCTGTAATCTTTAAGAACATCCGTCTCATCAATTCCAGCAAGGCATCGCCGTTTGAGGCTGTTCAGGCAATCGTCAAAGGTGTTACGAGCTCTGTTGAAGGCTCCTATGATCCGGAGTCTTCTCCCGTCTTCTTCCATGTCAAGGACAAATGGTATAACTTTCAACTGCGTAAATATGGCGACATTCCTGTAGAGATCATCTTCTGCCGCAAGGATAGCGAATATGTCATGAAATGGCAGGATGCTCTGAAAGAGTATATGTCAAACCCTTCCACAGGCAAGAACTTTGACATCGTATATCCTGGAAAGGTTGAACCCTCACCCCGTCCCTCTCCCATGAGGAGAGGGAGAATAGAGGAGAGGTCTTTTGATAAGAGGATTTTTCCGTCAGTGGATTTGAACAAACTTGCAGAGCTGCTAAACCGCTGTTTGCCGCAAAATGATATTTGCTTAAAGGAGCTTCTCCTTAAAACCATAAAAAACGGCTATATCCTCAACGGCTCTTATCATGAGCGGACAAAAGGGCTTGCTCAGGGAAACCCCCTCTCGCCACTTCTGGCAAACCTCTATCTTGACTCCTTTGACGAGAAGATAAAAAAACAGGATGTCAAAATGATAAGATATGCAGACGACTCTGAATATTCGATATAACAAAATCAACCGTACACTATCCCATAGAATTGCCCATAAGAGGGCATAGGAAGGGCAAGAGAGCCTCTTTGATAATGGTCTCTATTATTCCTCTTGGCTTAGCAACATTCCTGTTGCAGAGGATAAAGACTTCGTAAACATCAAAAATAGCATAATGGTCTTCATCAAAAACAATCAGTTTGTTGCCATTTTCCTCGTGCACCTTCTTTTTGACCCCCCGCTGGCATGTGCCTTCACGGGTTTGTCTGCCATTAAATCCGACCAGCCGCATCAATGGCTGAGACCTGAGAAGCACTGGTCCAATATGCCAAAAGAAAGGAAGTCCTGATACAATACGCATCATGTAGATGAGTAAGACAGCGGAAAAATCTATCGTAGACTGCCGTTTTGTTGAATTTGGGGTAAGTGCATTAAAGAGGCTTGATATTCCAAGGGTACTGAGGAAGTAAAAGAATTCATCAAAAAGACCAGCAATGCCCAAGTCCGTAGACTTCAGGTATGTCTTTACCTGAAGCAAGGTTCTGGGCAATGCCGGCTTGGTTCCTTTGGGCAGTATGCCATACAAGACGATCAACGATATTTTGAGAAGCTTTTGAAGTGAGACCTTTAGCTGTTTTCATAAGGGATATTATATCATAAAATGGAAAAAATGTCAACTGAGCATGGTTTGTAAGTGCTTGATATTATTAGTGTTAGATGCCATAAAAATACTACTTTTACTCGTTTTTACAGGACTTTCTGCATTCAATACACGGGGGGGAGACATCTCATGGCTTAAAGCCTCTCTATGACGGCATAGAGAGGCTTTAATGGCTGTTTTTGAAGGACTTTATAATAGGGTAAAAATTTTTCGTTTTTACCCTTAATGATAATTTTTTTTTCAAAAAAGTAACTTTTTTTCCGGGAATCAAGTTCTTGCTTTGATTGGGTCTGAAGTGGGAAGGGGGAAAAGCTCTTTTCCATATAGAGGGCGTTTGCTTATATCGAATATTCAGTGCCCTTGTGAAAACACTTGACTTTTTCACATTAACATGTTATACTAATATAAAATTCAAGCCTGAAGGGAAGGGAAAAAATGTCAATCATACTTGATCAATCCAAACAACAAAGAGTAATACCCAGACATATCGAAGATGAGATGAAAGACTCGTATATTGATTATGCCATGAGCGTTATCGTTGGCCGTGCCTTGCCGGATGTCAGGGATGGGCTGAAACCTGTCCATCGCCGTATTTTGTATGCCATGAACGATCTTAGTCTTACCTATGATAAGCCGTATAAAAAATCAGCCAGACTTGTTGGAGAGGTGCTTGGTAAATACCATCCACATGGTGATACAGCTGTTTATGATACTATGGTCAGAATGGCTCAGGATTTTTCCTATCGCTATCCATTCGTAGATGGTCAGGGTAATTTTGGCTCCATTGATGGTGATAACCCGGCAGCCATGCGATACACAGAGACACGATTGTCTAAGATAGCGGGAGAAATGTTAAAGGATATTGATTCTCAAACAGTTGACTTTGTTTCAAACTTTGACGAAAGCCTTGAGGAACCATCCATTCTTCCGGCAAGATTGCCAAATCTTCTGCTTAATGGCACCACAGGAATTGCTGTGGGCATGGCCACCAATATACCCCCGCATAACCTTGGCGAAATAGTTGATGCCACTATTAAACTTATTAATAACCCACAGGCAACTATAGAAGAACTTCTGGAAATAATACAGGGACCTGATTTTCCAACCGGAGGAATTATATTTGGCAAAGAAAGCCTCAAACAAATATATCTTACCGGCAGAGGGGCAATCCTGACTCGAGCCAGAACAACCATTGAAACAACAAAACAGGGAAGGGAAAGTATTATTGTTACAGAAATACCCTATCAGGTAAATAAGGCTGAGATGATTAAGAAGATTGCAGAATTGGTAAAGCTAAAGAAACTTGAGAATATTTCAGAGATACGGGATGAATCTGATCGTGAGGGGTTAAGGATAGTAGTAGAGATAAAAAGGGATGGCGATGCCAGAGTAGTCCTGAATCAGCTCTATAAACACACACGACTTCAAACCTCTTTTGGGGTTATCATGCTTGCCTTAGTCGATAATCAGCCCCAGATATTAAATGTTAAACAAATAATGCAGTACTATATCGGTCATCGACGGAACATTATTGTCAGACGCACTAAATATGAGCTTAAAAAGGCAGAGGAAAGGGCACATATCTTAGAAGGGTTTAAGATTGCCTTAGATAATCTGGATGCAGTTATTGCTACTATCCGTGCAGCAAAAAGCCCGGCTGAAGCAAAAAAAGCATTGGTAGCTAACTTTGGTTTATCTGAAATACAAGCACAGGCAATATTGGAGATGCAGCTACAGAGAATAACTGCCTTAGAAAGAAATAAGATAGAGGAAGAATACCTGAATTTTATAAGACTTATAGAACAACTCCGGTCAATCCTTGCCTCTGGGAAAAAAGTGGATGAAATAATTGAAAAGGATTTATTAGAGATAAAAAAGCTGTATGATAATGGTCGTAGAACACAAATAATTACAGAGATGCCCCAAGAGATTAATATAGAGGATTTAATTACCGAAGAAGAGATGGTTATTGCCATTTCCCATACAAGATATATCAAGAGAATCCCCTTGAGTGCATATCGGGCACAGCACCGGGGAGGCACGGGTGTGACTGGAATGGGTACACGGGACGAGGATTTTGTTGAGCATGTTTATGTGGCATCTACCCATGAATACATCCTTTTCTTTACTACCAAAGGCAAGGTTTATTGGCTAAAGGTTCATGAAATACCTGAAGCAGGACGAATAGCTCGGGGCAAAGCATTGGTCAACTTTTTTCAATTAGAGCCGGGCGAAGAGATTACTGCCTCTGTTCAGGTAAGAGAGTTTACCCCTGATTCATATCTTTTGATGGCTACAAAAAAAGGTATAATCAAGAAAACGCAATTGATGGAATATAGCCGTCCAAGGGTTGGCGGGATAATTGCCATTAACCTGAATGAAGGGGATGAATTGATTCGAGTAGAGCTTACTAATGGCAGCAGCGATGTTATCCTCTCAACCAAACTGGGGAAAGCCATTAGGTTCCATGAAACAGATGTTAGATCCGTTGCCCGTGGTTCAATTGGGGTAATAGGAATAAGGTTCGCGGACAAGGGAAAAGAAGGTGAGGAAGATGAAGAAGGTAAGGAGAAGAAAGAGGATGAGGTGGTTGGCATGGTAGTTGCCAAAGAAGGACTTACCCTCTTAACCGTAACAGCTAATGGTTATGGCAAAAGGACAAACATTACAGAATATCGAAATCAGGCAAGGGGCGGCAGTGGTGTTATTGATATTAAAACCACAGAAAAAAATGGTGAGGTTGTAGCTATCAGGGAAGTATCTGATGATAGCGAGGTGATTATTATGACAGAGTCAGGAAAGATGATCCGCTGTCGGGCAAAGGATATCTCGGTTATTGGCAGGAATACTCAAGGGGTAAGGTTGATTAAATTAAAGAATAAGGATCGGGTAACGGCAATAGCTGAGGTAGGTGGGACAGAGGAATTGTAGGTAGGTTTGAAGTGCGACAGCTTACTTGCTGCCGCTTTTTTTAAGGTACTGATGGGGCAGAGTAAACCGGGGACTGTCCCCGGTTTACCCCCATCTCCATCTCTAATGGTGTTGGCACTACCACTTTCTTCCTTGGTCTGGCATGGGTTGTACAAGTTCTCTTTGGTTCTGTGCCTGTGATAAATATCTCATTTTTTGTTCTTGGACAATATTGAGTAGCCTTCAAGCCTGTAAATGGATCAATATTCACCTCAATAATACCATATGGCCTCTGGAATGAAGCTAATGGTATTTGAGGGATAACTTTAAGCATAAAATCCCTCCATATTGGGGCTGCTACCTCACCACCACACATTTCTTTTCCCATGGAAATCTGTCCCTTATCATATCCAACCCAAACACACACAAGAAGTTGAGGGATAAAGCCAATAAACCATGCATCTACACAATTATTGCTCGTTCCGGTTTTTCCAGCTGCCTCTCTTCCCAATTTACCCCGCAAGGCACCTCTGGCTGTACCTCGTTCGACTACCCCTTTCAGCATATCCAGCATAATGTAAGCTGTTTGCGGGGAAAGCACTTGCTTCTGTTTGGGTAAATACACATCCAATAGTTTCCCTTCATAATTTTTAATATACCTGATCCCCATCGCCTCTGCCCTGACACCATTATTGGCAAAGGCAGTATAGGCTTCAGCCATCTCCAATGGGGTAACAGCAGATACGCCCAAGGCTAATGTAAGGTCTGCATCAAGCTTGCTTTTTATACCCATCCTCTGAGCACAGCTAATTGCCTTTTTAACGCCTATTTTGTTCAGCAGCTTTACGGAGGCAACATTTATCGATTGCTCTAAGGCATATCTCAGGCTAATGGTTCCAAGAAATTTACCCTCATAATTTTTAGGTGTCCATTTTCCATATGATATTTCCGAATCATTAAGCAGGGATGCGGTGGTAAAACCAGAATCAATGGCAGCAGCATACACAAATGGCTTAAAGGCTGAACCCGACTGTCTGCGGGTATTAATCACCCGATTTATTTGGTTAAACGATTTTACCCCACTGCCACCAACCATTGCCTTTATGTATCCTGTTGTTGGGTCAATGGCTATTAATGCCCCCTCTATCTTTGTTGTATTGGTATTATTTTTGTTTAATTTCGCCAATGTATTGCCAAGCACCATCTCTGCCTGCCGTTGAAAATTAAGATCCAACGAGGTATATACCTTTAAGCCTTGTTTGTATATAGCTGCATCACCATATTCCATAGAGAGTTGCTGTCTGATATATCTGGTAAAATAGGGGACCTTATTCCATGTTGTTTTTATGTTTGTCAACCCTTTTGCCTTAATGCGGTTAAGTTTCCTTTCCATCTCATCTTTAGCGTCAAGGTGTTGTTTATTTGTAATAAAACCTGCCCTTTCCATCCTGCTCAATATCTCATCCTGTTTTTTTCCTGCCTTATCCGGATAGATAAAGGGTGAAAATGCTTCAGGGTTAGATAAAAGCCCGACCAAAAGTGCACATTCTGCCAGATTTAAGTCCTTCACATGCTTGTGAAAATAACACCATGAACCAGCCTCGACCCCATAACTTCCATGCCCAAGGAAGATCTTGTTCAGGTATCGAGATATTATTTCATCCTTGGCAAATTTCTTTTCAGCCTGCATGGCAAGAATAGCCACCTCTATCCGGTGCCTGAGGGTATCATCTCGTTTTGAAAACAATGGCATGATTAATTCTTCGGTAATGGTGTAGTGATGAAATGCTGTAGTTCCCCTCATCCCGTTCTTCTCTCCAAAAGGGAGAATGGATAATGAGGCTCTAATCTTCTTGAAGTTTACACCCTTATGTTGATAAAAATCAGGATCCTTTATCAAAATAACTGTATCTATTAACTGCTTGGGCATATCCTTGAGGCTAACTATTTTTTGTCGGCTAACAGTGAAAACAGCAATTAATTCTTCCCTATTGGCATAAACACTTGTAGGCAGATCACAGTATTCCAGGGTTTTATCATCCTTCAGGCAAGATAATCCAGGTAGTCCCTTAAGAATATCTTGCATATAAAGCGTAAAGGCAATACTTGATACAATAATAATAATAGTAGTAGCTAATAGAAGTTTAATTGATAGTTGCATTTATAAATATACCTTATTCGTGTTCATGCCTGTGAGATACGAGACAGACAGGAATGTCTGTCCTACCCTACGGTAAAATATTGAGAGAATACAAATATTGCTTAATTCTTCACTAACCCTTATAAAACCCAATGTGCTGTTTTGTCTCCTCTGTCGGAGTCATTAATTGGCGAATTGCCTCGAAAATTGCTTGTATCTGGGTATCGCGCTTTTCTGTTTTTCTCTCAAGTTCGTTTAATTTATGTGCAAGTTCTTTATGGGTTGAGAGAATCTCTCTTAGTTTCACAAAAGCACGCATTATGGCAACATTCATTTGTATTGCTCTTTGGCTTTTGAGGACGCTGGAAAGCATCGCCACCAGCAATTCTCATTATGGCGCATTTTCTCCAATATACAGATAGTGGCATAGCGATACACAAACAACAATATATTGTATTCAAATACCGCATAATGAGAATTGCTGCATCGCCACTCCTTGTTCGGTAAAAGCATACGGATTGGCACGACGAGCACCACCCCAACTTGAAATCACAATTTGTGATTTCAAGTTTTCAAACTCATTATCTGTCAATTGAAACATGAAATCTTCTGGGAATCTCTCAATATTTCGTTTTACTGCCTGAACTAATGCTCTTACTTCTACCCCGTAAAGCTCTGCTAAATGAGTACTCAACATAACCTTCTGACCGCGTATCAAATAAATCTTTTTCTCTATTACTTCCTGTGGGATTAATTCTTTCATAGATTAGCTCCTTTAACACCATCCTCCGCAATGGCAATTTCCTTAATGGGACACAGATAGATTTTCTGGCAAATAGTTTTGATTGGTTACAATGCTTCGCCCCAGTTCCTTTTCGGTTTCATGGCGTGCTTTTCCGGCTACCCTTCCACCGCGTTTGGCAACCTGTTTGTTTTTTCCAAAGGTTTCGGGCTTTTCATTTTGCGAAATCTCAGTGGTAACCTTCTCGCCTAACATAGTAAATATCAATTCTAAATCGGTCATGTGGTCATGCAGGTTTTGGTTTTTCTTAGTCAATCCTTTCAATTCCTTGTATTCCGAAGGGGTTAAGCCAAAAGCAGCTTTTGATATTTCAGCTGTAAGAATGGCAAAATCCCGTTCGGTTGTCATTCCCCTCTCTTTCCATTCATCAGTAAGATTCTGGCGAATGGCTATACCTCGCAACCGTTTATCAATCCAATCTTTAGGATACCCCTTTTTTTCATACAATTCCTTCATTCGTTCTTGTGCCAGCTCAGGGTTTTCAATTTCCTTAACCCTTTCGTAACCCACTTTAGCCAACCAGCGTTTGAAGGGCTCTGCTTTAGGAGAGGGAATAGATTGAATGATGCGGAACATACTTTCTGTGTTGGCGCAGTCGGTTGCATATTTTTTGCCGTCAGACGCCTCTAATTTCAGTCCGTGACAAAATGTCACGACCTCGCTTCCTTCTTCTTTTAATCGCTGTTTCAATTTTCTCCAATAGGCACCTGCATCCGGGCTATCGGTTAATGCCCCGCATACATCTACTACTGAAAAATACCATTCTTCATTATGCCACACACGACGAATTTTCCTGTTCTCAAAAACAATTATTTTATTCCGTTCCATTTTGTCTTTCTCCTTATTTGATTATTCAGCCTCTCTGTAATCCTTAGTGGCGATTTCTTAATAGGACGCAGATGGACGCAGATTGTTAGGATTAAAAAGGATAAGGTCAACCATTTCAACTTCGGCTCTTATCTGCCTGCGACTCTTTGAGATAAAATAAATCAATAAACTCAAAGATGTTTCCTTTTTATACTTTTATATAGCTACATGGTTAAAGATGGGCAACGGTTCTAATTTTCCTCACTCTTTTTTGTATAATGTTCATCAAGAAACTCAAAGATTCTTTCAGAGTATATGTACGATGCATCTTTTGTTTTGCTTGCTGGGTGAGGCACTCTCTTATAGGCATAAATCGGATTGCCTTGTATCATAACAATCAAATCATGAAATATTGGACAAGCTGTGTACCGTTCTTTGCATCTATTTCTAATGGTTGTATAGAATAACGGATATATCTTGTGTAATTCCTCATCGGATAAATAAACAGGTTTAGCATTCGGATCATTCGATATTTGTATCTTATCCGTTTTGGAAAAACTTGCATTGGCTTCCTCTTTACTTGTTATAGCTATAAGCAAATCGCTATTGGTCATCTTCTTCACACTCTCAAGATATATATTAAATCCCAAAACTACGGATTCTTCAACATCAGCTTCTTTTAAGTCACTAACAACCTTTAGAATTTTGTCGATAAAGTTTTTTGATTCTGCGGAGCTAATGTAATTTGCAGAATTCTTTGATAGAAAATCCTCGGGTTTGAATGGCAACTTAAATCCAAGAGGCATAATAAATAAGCCTTCGTTAGCAATGATGTCTTTTTTGAAAAATTGCTTTATAAATTCCACAAAATTAAGAGCTGCCCGAGCTACCAACATAAAAATATATGGTTCAAGTGCTTCATTATAAAAATGAGCAATATTATTTCTGTAATATTTAATCAAAGTAAGATTACTTGCTGTTGACAAAAAGCTTTTCGGTTTGACTTTCCCATTAATATAATCGTCAACATACTTGATAGCTGTGTCAAAAGGAATAGTATGTTTTTCATCTTTGAAAATAGATTTATCCTTGTCCTTGATATACTTGCGGATAAAAGCCTTTAAGGCTAACTCCCAAGCATTCATTATCAATAAAGTTACTGTTTCATAGCGATAAGCAATATTAGGCTTGTTGTGTAATTCTATTGCGGCAAAATATGCTGACATAGAATTTTTCAGCAAATTGTATTGCACCATTTTTCTTTTCGCCATAAAATATTGCTCCTTACCTTAATTTTTTCATCTCATAATTTGCAATCAATAATTCTTTTCCCTTTTGTGCTGACTTCTGCTTATAATTGTTCATCCCGTATTGTAATTCCCACTCAACCTGATAAAAGTCTTTAAATAATGTTCGGATATAGTCATTATTATCATAGGTCATTAACCATTTATGCTTGCATTGCTTGAGATTTTCAAGAAATGCTTTGTGCTCAAAATCTACATGAAGACACCCTTTTTTTCCATATAATCTTGACTGAGTAGTTGAATAATATGGTGGGTCCAAAAAAATAAACACATTTTCCCCCTCCCTAAATATGAGTTCAGTATAATCTTTTGGGCTGAATTCTATATGTTTAATAATGCTATAAGCATGTTCCAATCTCTCAATTGAAGATAGCGTAAATCGTTTTTCAAATGCTTGTTCTGAATATCCTCCACTATCCACAATACCAGAAAATGTAATTCTGTTTAGCACAAAAAAATCAACTGCTCGCTGAAAATCTGATAAATCATGCTGTCGTTTGGCAATAAGTTCTTGAAATAATGCTCTCCCATCGCTATATTCTTGCTTTACTCTGAGAATTTCATTGATTAACTTATCCTTATTTGATTGTAGTTCCTTCCAGAAACAATACAAATCATAATTTACATCACTTGCATAATATTGGACATACGGACTTTTCTGAACACAGTAAAATGAAAAGGAGCCTCCTCCAAAAAATGGTTCTCGCAACTCCTCATATTGAGGAATAAACGCAGAGAGATAACCTACTGCTCTGGATTTTCCACCTGGATAGCGTAAAGGACTTTTAATCATCTTTTTTCCTCTCACCGTATTCTATTATGACCTCAAAGTTGTTTGCTCTTGCTTCTTTGAAAAGGGTGTTAATAAACTCTTCTTTATTTTTTCTGAAACAGTTTTCTCTAAAGAATGTTTTAATCTCGTTTTCATCCATATTTGTTGTAATTTTACCCTGTATTTTTTCAGATGTTAGTCTGAGTACAGGAATAAAATTGACAAGCGTTTTCGAGTTAATATCTGTTTCTTCATAAAGTTTATCTATATTTGAAAAAAGCATCATTTTGATAAGCCCATCTTTTATATCATTCTCTCCGGGCAAGATTGCCTTTTTGGAATGCTTACTTTCAATAAGTTCATACCTGTTATTGCAAATAATGACATCATCAATCGTTAAAAAATATTTACCGCCTAAATAATTCTCTATCTCGATAGGTGTTTTTATCCCTACACTGAGGGCTTCTTTTGGTTGGGTCGTCCCTATTTCTCTTTTCTGGGCTTGAGCAGATTTGAATCTTGAAAAGTCTAAAAAACTCTCTCGACTTATGATGATACGCTGTCTGAAGGCTTCTAATCCTGTTTCATTATGGAGTTTAACACCTGTCTTCTTTGAAATTGCCCGATAACTGAGAATGACTTTTTGCATAAGACTATCCAAGTTTTCAGGGCTTAATTGATCTAAATTCCAGTGTAGAGCAGATGAATGGTAGTTGGATAACTCCTTTATTTGAGTTTTTACAAAATCACTATCTAACTGTTGATTTGTTATTCTGTTCAGTTTTTGAGTATCCCGACAATTCTTTTGGGCATCTGTGTAATAGACAAGAATAACATACACATTCAACAGACTCATCAACTGGACAGTGTCCCACTGGAGATAATCCATATTTTGAGAATCTGCTCCTTCATCTTTTACAATAGGGATACTCGTAACGGTTTTCCCTCCACAAGCAGATAAAGTATCATACACACTGGCAAATGGATATGTTCTCGTCCTTTTCGGTCCTGTCCATTTACTGACAGCATAAATCGTATCCTTATCTTTAACACAACATTTTGATTGCCAATCATTCACATCAGTATCAAATGATACGGTCAGTAAAGGGCTTTTGAGGAAACTTTCGTACCTCATATTCGTTATTTTGCCAACTAATTTAGGCATATTTACGACCTCCTATTCATTTAGTCATTTGAGTTTTTAATCATTTGGTTTAAGCGTTCAATGGCATATTGAACATACTTTTCTTGAGTATCAATCCCAATATGTTTTCGTCCTAATTTCTCAGCAACTATATTCGTTTGCCCGCTTCCAGCAAATATATCAATGACAGTATCATCCTTATACGAGTAAAACTGAATAATTCTTTTTGCCAATTCTTCTGGAAAAGGACAAGGATGAAGATTTTGCTGAGGAGCAACCGGAGGAATTTTCCAGACATTTTTACTTATTTCTCCCTGATAATTATTCATATCCAGTTTATTATCTTGTTTCTCTTTGAATGAACGAAAGTGGTAGATATTATTTTCTTCTTTTTTTCCTGCCGGCTTTTGGAAAACCAATACATATTCAGCAACCAAACTTGGATAATAATAACCTGGATATGGGTGTTGCACTAAGACCCCACTTCTTTTATCTTTTGCAATCTCTTTTTCCCAAACAATATCTTCCTTAAACTGCCATCCTATTTCCTCCATCCATCCTGTAAAATGAAAAGGTAATGGTACCCGAATACCATTCCACCCCACTGGAGAAATATTAACAACATTATGACCTCCTGGCTTAATAATACGATACAATTCCTTAAACCGATCAATCAAAAATGTTCGATAAAAATCATAGGAGACTTCTTTGCGTGTCCAATGCTCGATTTTCCCTTCAAGTTTTTGGATATGTTCCTCATAATTAATAGCGTTATGATATGGTGGAGAAGTAAAGGCAAGGATAATAGAATCATCAGGAATAGATTTCATAGCTTCCAGACAGTCACCTTGAATAATTTCCCCTCGTCCAATTTTATGGACTCTAATTTTCTCCTGTGTCCATTTGAAGCGTCTTCCTAATTCTAATGATGAAATAATTTGTAACGCTTTCGTGGTTCCAATTCCCGGAAATTCACTCAGTTCTTCTATAGAAATCGAATTGTTTAGATTTGTGCGAATGTATTCAACCAGTTCTTTACTTAAATCAAAGACATTTTTCCCTTTGGACCCATGCCCCAAAATGATAGCAATCAAATCTTCAGTGCTTATTTGGGCAGGATTTTTAATCTCAAGCAATTTTTCTCTTGGTTTTTTTAATTCAGTATTCATTGCACCTTACCTATCAATAATTTCGTAAAACACAACCCCTTTAATATGCGAAAAATTCCTTCAGAACAGTATTGTGGGCAGACCCAATACTCCCTCATCGTCGCCTTCTGCCTGACAAATCATCTCAAACTCCTGCCGCAGTTCCTCTTCATTGGGCAGATAGAGCTGATACTTTTGCACAAAAAGCTGGCTGTTCATCTGATATGTGGCGTATTGCACCAGCAATTCATCCTTGTTTTTGGTCATAATAATGCCAATGGGTAGATTGTCGCCTTCGGTATTTTCTTCGTTGGCAAAATAGCCCATGTACATGTTCATCTGGCCAATGTCGTGGTGTCCAACATCATTTATTTTAAGATCGATTAGCACAAAACAGCGGAGTATGCGGTGGTAGAAAACCAGATCAACCCTGTAATGCGTATTGTTAATAGTGATGCGATATTGTCGCCCGACAAAGGTAAAACCCTTGCCCAATTCGAGTAGAAACTGCATTATTATCCAACTTGAGCAATTCCACATAGTGAGAATAATATTATTTGTCAATTTTTAACATCCCTTCTGCCTGAAAACTAAAGCGTCCATTTCTACTGATAATTATATGGTTTATTACCTCAATGCCAATCATTTTTCATTTTTCGCCCTTTACTTCTCAACATCATTCTTCTTTCTGTTTGCCGATCAATCCCTTTGCATCTTTTTCTTTCAGTTTCATTTTAGGAGCAGTAATTTTTACGCGATTTTCTACTTGTTTGATATGTTCCGCTGGAGACAATTTTTCAGGCAGTGTTCCCCCAATATGCTTGATAGCATTCCTAACTTCTTTACCGACACTTTCATGAGTCTTGATAGCCGATTGCTGGTCTTTTACCCGTTCACGAGTAAGTTTATCGCGAGTCTGGGTCATACGGAATTGGTTTGCTGCTAACTCTGTAGTATCCATGCGGTCCATAAGATTTTCTTTTTCAGGTATTCTTTTCAGCTTCTTTATCGCATCCCTGCCAAGCCCTCCATACATGCCTTTATATCCTGCATCATGGAAGACCCCGAACATTCTGTCCTGCACCCCTGCTTCCCTCGCCGCACCTGACAATGCCTTAAATTCTTCAGATGTCTGCTTGCGAAGTTCTAATCGTTCAATATCAGCGACAATGGCATCTGAGATTTCCTGCCTGCGGGCCTGAATAGCAAAATATTTCTGAGCATTAGCAATTTCGGGCTTGCGTGGGTCACCATTTTGTGCAATTAAATAACAGGCAAAACGCGACAGATGATAATCATTAACTATTTGCACTGCATCTTTACCACCTTCGATCGGTTTGCCGACGCCGGCAAAGTGATGAGAAGGCTCATTTCCTGATTGTTTACAAGAGGTTATAGCCCTTTTAATTGCATCTTCAAATCGCCTCCATTGTGTGTATCCTAAGAAGGGCTGAATCTCCCGTGCACTCCAATATTCTGCTCCATATTCATTTACTTTTTTAGATCTTCAAAGGAGCTGCTTCCCATTGATACTAAATTTTTATCTAACATACTTCCTCCTACAAATAAGGCATCAATACCCCCAACATCCACTGCTTTTTTATTGTTTGTTACTATTAAATAACCCTTCTGCCTGTTCCTATTCCGTAACAGCCTGTGGAGTACGCATGTCAACTTAGGGTCTGTCACAAAATAAATGTGTCACATCGAGGTTGCCAATTTGCTCCTCCAGCAAGACACGAGACTTAAGGCATAGCACAAGCTATGCCTTAAGTCTCGTAACGCCGCTGGAGGAGATGAATTGGCAACCGAATGTAACAGTTATTTTGTGACAGACCCTTAATTAATGGTTTCTATATAAGTGTTCAAGAACCCTATTCCTCCAGCATTACCTTATCAATATCCTCTTCCACTGGCTCTTCCTCCTCTGGCAATGGGATATTTTGTTCCTGTTTACCACCTTGTGCAGGCAAGCCGACATGAGTGGTACAGTATTTTGTTGGTTCTGTTCCCTTAATAAAATGTTCAGTTCTCATCCATGGACATTTTTGAGTAGCCAGCAAACCAGTAGAGGGGTCAATGGTAGCTGTAATTATCCCCTCTGGTCTTGGAAAAGAAGCAGCTGGTATTTTATTAATAACCCTTAGCATAAAATCACGATAGATAGGGGCAGCTATAACACCACCCGTCATTCCATGTCCCATGTTAATTTGCCCTTTATCATAACCTACCCAGACACAAACAACCATGTTTGGTGTATATCCTATAAACCATGCATCTACATAATCATTGGTTGTACCTGTCTTTCCGGCAACCTCTCTGCCGAGACTACCACCGATAGCTGCTCTGGCTGTACCCCGTTCCACAACCCCCTTCATCAGGCTGGTCATAATATATGCTGTTTGTGGGGAAAGCACCCTTTCCTCCTGAGGCATTCGTTCTTTAATAACCACACTATCCTTATCCTTTATACACTTAATAGCTATTGGTTCCGTCTTTATCCCTTGATTGGCAAAGGGAATATAAGCAGTGGCCAGCTCAATGGGCGAGACCACTGAAGTGCCAAGTGCCATGGACAGGTCAGGGCTTATGTAGCTTTGGATTCCCATACGACGAGTATAAGCCACAACTTTTCGTGGGGTTATTTTTTCTAATAATTTGATAGAAGCCACATTTATGGAATTTTCCAATGCCTCTCTAAAGGTAACAACACCATGAAACTTATTTTCATAATTTTGTGGTTCCCATTCTTTTCCATCCGTTCCTGTGTATTTTACCGGTGAGTCATCAAGCAGGGTACATAGGGTATAGCCTGAATCAATTGCTGTTGAATAAATAAATGGCTTAAAGGCTGAACCCGGTTGACGATGTGCCTGAAACACCCGATTGATCTGATTATACTTCCTAAACCCACTGCCACCAACCATTGCCTTGATATATCCGGTAGATGGCTCTATTGCCACAAGGGCACCTTCTATCTTTAATGTCTTGTTTGTCCTTTTTTTATTTAATTCATTCAACGCCCTGGCAAGAACATCCTCAGCCGCCTTCTGCATTCCTGTATCCATGGTAGTATAAATCTTTAACCCACCCTTATAAACAGCATTATCCCCATATTCCTTAGAAATATTTTGTCTGATATATTCTGTAAAATATGGTGATACATTTATCGTTGTGCAGGCTTTAGCAAACACCTTTTTGGACATCACAGAAAGTTGACCTTGGAATTCCTCTTTTGCCGCAGTCGCTTGTTCCGTGGTAATAATTCCCACCTCTTCCATTCGTTTTAAGACAAAAGCCTGTCTTTTTGCTGCTGCATCAGGATGGCTAATGGGTGAAAAATGGCTTGGAGAACCTGGAAGACCGGCTATCATGGCACACTGAGCAAGGCTCAAATCCTTAGCATGTTTATCAAAATAAAAGAGTGCCGCACTCTCAACCCCATAATTTCCATGCCCAAGGTAAATCTTATTAAGGTATCGTTCCATTATTTCATTCTTGGTGAGTTTTTTCTCGACCATCAAGGCAAGAATAATCTCCTGAATCTTGCGGCGGTAGGTTCGCTCCTGAGTAAGAAAAAGATTTTTTACTAATTGCTGGGTAATGGTACTTCCACCCTGAGCTATTCTGCGGGAGAGTAGATTTTTCACAAAGGCTCTGATTATTCCCTTTGGGTTTATGCCCCGATGTCTCTTGAAATCAGCATCCTCAGTAGCAATAATAGCGTCCACCAAATTCTTTGGTACTGCTTGAAGCTTAATCATTTCCCTTCGACCCACAGAAAAAACGCTGATAAGTTCATCATTATTAGAAAAAACCTTGGTTGGCAATTCCCAGTATTCCATGCCCTCTGTCTCTAAAACAGGTCCCAAGTCAGGCACAGTAGAAGAAAACCCGATGACAATACCTGCTGTGGCTCCAACAAAGGCAAGAAATGCAAATAATCCACTGAGAATTATCAGCTTTGTCAGAAAATTAGGAGACTTAAACCCTAATCCTAAGCTCAATCTTTTCTTTAAGGTAGATAAAGGTTTTACCGGAGCATATCGCTGGGAAAGCCTCCTTCTTCTACGCCGAAACATATGTCCTCCAATTGAGACTGAGTCGTGATCCTCACTGTCCCATCATTTCATAGATTGGAAATCTCTCAGTTAAGGCAAGTACCTGATGTTGTATCCCTATAAGTATTTCCTCATTTGTTGGATCTGATATTGCCTGCTCTATCCAGTGACCAATCATTATCATTTCCTCCTCTTTCATCCCACGGGTAGTCAAACTTGGGGTGCCAATTCGGATACCACTGGTTAAAACAGGACCCTTTGGGTCATAGGGTATGGTATTTTTATTGACAATAATATTTGCCTTGCCAAGGGCATCTTCTACAACCTTGCCTGTCAACCCCTGTTGGGTGAGATCAATTAACAGGAGATGGGTATCTGTTCCGCCGGATATAATACTCAATCCATAGTGCATAAACTCATCAGCCAGAATCCTCGCATTCTTAACAATCTGCTGCTGGTACTGGGCAAACTCAGGGGTAAGTGCTTCCTTAAAACAGACTGCTTTGGCTGCAATAGTATGCATCAATGGCCCCCCCTGAATACCAGGGAATATCGTCTTGTCTATGGCTTTTGCATATTCTGACCGACACATAATCATACCACCCCGTGGACCGCGAAGGGTCTTATGTGTGGTAGCAGTTACAAAATCACATACAGCTATTGGTGATGGATGTATCCCTGCTGCAACCATACCGGCAATATGGGCAATATCAGCCAGCAGATATGCCCCAACCTCATCAGCTATTTGCCGAAACATCTTAAAATCAATAACCCTTGGATAGGCACTTGCCCCACAGACGATCATCTTTGGTTTATGGGTTTTTGCCAGAATGCGTAACTCATCATAATCAAATACATGTGTGCTTTTATTCACCCCATATCCCACAGAATTATAAACAATACCTGAAAAACTTACCTTGCTGCCATGGGTCAGATGTCCACCACAACTCAGGTCAAGTCCCATGATTGTGTCTCCTGGTTTAAGCATAGCCATATAAACAGCCATATTTGCCTGAGAACCGGAATGTGGTTGAACATTGACATGCTCACATCCAAATAATTCTTTTGCTCGGTTAATAGCCAATTCTTCAACCATATCCGCACACTCACACCCACCATAATATCTTTTGTGTGGATAGCCCTCTGCATACTTATTTGTCAACACAGACCCTTGTGCCTCAAGTATGGCTAATGAGACATGATTTTCCGAGGCAATCATTATCAATCGATTTGATTCATTATATGCCTCCTGTTGAATAGCATTATAGATATCCGGGTCAAATTCACGCAAATGTTTCATGTTACCTCCAAATAGTTTTCATTCTCTACATCACCTTTTCCGAGGTCATTTCTATGGTGCGTTTTATCTCATACTTCAGGTGTTCAGGCAATCCCGGTATTTCAGGGTCAAGAAATCCTCGTACAATCAATGCTGTTGCCTCATCTTCATTCAAACCACGGCTCATCAGATAGCACAATTGTGCTTGTTGTATCCTTCCCACAGCAGCCTCATGCGAGAGATCACACCCCTCTGCCTTGCCCTCAATCTCTGGTATAGCGTGAATGCTTGCGGTATTACTCAATAGTAATCCACGGCATTCAAGATGTCCCTTAGTTTCAGTCACCTCTCCAATCACATGTCCACGACTGATTATCTTAGATGAATCAGCGGCAATAACCCTGGCTGTCATCTCTGCCCGACTGCCTTCAGCTTGAAGAAATACCCTTGAGCCAGTGTCAATTATAGAATTCTTTGAACCATATATCAGGCTATGAAACCTTACCCTTGCATCCTTGCCAACACAGTATGCGGTTGGATACATCTGGATACTTCGAACAGGCTTAAAGCAGATATAATTGCTGATAAATGTTCCGCCCTCTTCAACAATTGCCACTGTTCTTGGCCTCACTTCCACATCCTCTGCCCAGCCATGAATCATGGTAAAGGTAACGGTTGCTCCTTTCTTAATATAAAACTCTGAAACCCCGATATGCATGCCAGAAGAGATACCTGGGTGGGTAGTACATCCGGCAATAACATGAAGCTCTGAGCCTTCTTCAGCAATAATAATATTATGAACCGATTGCACCAGTCCCTCAGTGCCAATAAACAGACAGGCTTGAATGGGCATGGTAAGTCGTGCCCCTGGTTTGGCATGGATAAAGTAACCGGCATTCTGGTGAAGTTCTGACATGGCTGTATATTTATCTGCATCTACAGCCGCAGCCTTCCAATAATAATCCTTGAGCCAATCATATTGGCTGAGTGCCTGAGTAGTGCTTAATACCTCAACCCCTTCCATCTCTTTTTTCTGGCAGGCTAAAACAACCGAGTGGTCAAGCTGAAAATATGTACCCGAGCGATTATTCTCATTAGGGTTTATTCCTACACTTTTAGCATTTTCAACAATATCATTTGAGAGTTGAGATACAGAGGCTACTTGAGGCAGGAGTGCTGCCTCTTGTTTGAATCGTGAAATATCTATATCTTCACCAAGTTTAGCTGGTGTATTCTGGGCATCTGTTGCTTTTTTTATTAATTCTTCCTTTTTCCAACTCATATTTCCATCCCCCTTTCTGTCTCTTCTTTTATCCCGGGTGGACATAATCCCAGATATTCACAATATCCCTTTTCCTCAATCTGGGTAAATACCTCAAATGGGTTTCCACTTTTCATAATCTTTCCTCCACACATGACATGAGCGATGTCAGGTTTAAGATAGGGTAAAATATGGCGATAATGGGTAATAATCAGACAGGCACAGTTCTGCTCCTTGATATATTCACCCAAGTCAACGGCAATAGTTTTCAGTGAATCAATATCAACACCTGAATCAGGCTCATCCAAAATCATTAATCTTGGCATTGCAGCAAAAACCTGAGCAATCTCTGCTCGTTTTCGTTCCCCACCAGAAAACCCTACGCCAATGTCTCTATCCCTGAACTGCTCCGGGTTTAACCCTACCTTTTTTAATAATGGGGTGGCAATATTCTCCTCTGGTTCATCCTGTGGATTCCAGAGTGGTTTGTTGCCGGAGATACGAATAATATCCCGAAGTTTTACCCCACGGATCTCTGGCGGTGTCTGATAGGCAATGGATATGCCAAGTTTTGCCCTTTCATAAATAGGCATAGAATTTAATTCTGTCCCGGAAAAGGTCATCTTCCCGGCAGTAATATTATAGCTTGGATACCCCAGAATGGTCATGGTCAATGTGCTTTTACCCGAACCATTAGGCCCCATAATCACATGAACCTCACCCTTTTCCATGGTAAGATTAAGCCCATTCAGCACCTTTTTGCCATCAATGGAAACATGTAAATCTTGTATCTCTAATAGACTCATGGCTGATAGCCTCCTTAATGCTTTTTACTTATTTATACATCTCATTGTTTCATAAATTACGAATAACTACTCAGGTAAAGGAATTTACCACGGAGAACACATAAGTTGATAGGTTGATAGGTTGATGAGTTTATAGGTTAAAGGAACACAGATTCATAATTCATAAACATTTCCTATCAATTCATCCACTTATCAACCTATCAACTATTCAACTTATCAACTTTTTGTGTCTTCGTGCCTTTGTGGTGAGTAGTTACGAATTGCTACAGAAGTCAACCGAAATTTTACGATCAACTCTTTGTGCCTTAATATAGGGCAGGTACAAAACCTGCTCCTACGACTCTCGTTTCACCCTGACATCAATGCCACCTCGGGCATTCCAGATTGTTTCGATTTTTGCCCATTTTGGTTGGACACAGGCAATAAAATCTTCCAGTATCTTATTGGTAGCGTGCTCTTGAAATATACCAATATTTCTATATCCAACAAGGTATAATTTCAGGGATTTTTGTTCAACAAGATATTGGTCAGGCTTGTACTGGATAGTTACAATGGCAAAATCCGGCAAGCCTGTCTTTGGACAAACCGTGGTAAATTCATTTGTTTTAAGTTCTACAAGATAATCATTATCATTATATTGATTCTCTACCACCTCTAAATCCGGTGTAATCTTTAATCCACGAATATTATCCTGTTTTCCCTTATATTCTGAAAGATCCAGAGACTGCTGCATTTTAATTCCCCCTTTTCTTCAACCGCACTAACAATCCAATAAATTGTCCCAAGCTGCATCCTATGGCATCACATAGCATATCCATGAAGTCGAATTCTCGTCCCGGAACAAATAGTTGATGGATTTCATCTGTTATTCCATAGATACTTCCAACCAGAATAGCTAAAGGAGACCAATGAAAGGCATTTCCTAATAACCAGCCAAGTCCGGTATATTCAACCAAATGAGCTATTTTATCGGAAAAAGGGAAAGGAAGGGATGAGATATTATCACCGGGGATTGAGGAAAGCCCAAAGATTATTCCCATATATATAATGCTGAATACCCACCATCTTGAAATCTTCATAGCAGTAATCATAGCAGATAATTCATTAATTGTCAAGTGATTTTCAAAAATCCCCAGCAGGAACAGCAATTCTCATTATGGTAAAATGGATAAGGGGGAGATATGGAGATTAATCGGTAGGACAGGCATTCTTGCCTGTCATCTGCAACAGGACAGGCAGAAATGCCTGTC
>Ga0210042_1001277_pt1 | contig 21112 bp, 21 predicted proteins | sample CryGeymeta201518_FD_183982 | JGI IMG/M metagenome (GOLD analysis project Ga0210042, IMG submission 183982) | Groundwater microbial communities from Crystal Geyser aquifers in Utah, USA - Crystal Geyser metaG 2015-18 (SPAdes) (version 2) | ecosystem: Environmental > Aquatic > Deep subsurface >... | reverse complement strand
AGCGATATCCGCCATATGTATAGCGCCAACTTTTTTAGCGATCGCATTAAATCTCTTAAAATCAATCATTCGTGGATAAGCAGTTGCTCCAGAAATTATCATTTTTGGTTTAATTTTGAAAGCTATCTTTTCCACTTCATTATAATCAATCTGCTGATTGTCGCGTCGGACGCCGTATTGAAAAAATTTATAAGCCTTACCGGAAAAATTAACCGGGTGCCCGTGGGTTAAATGTCCGCCTTGATCTAAACTCATTCCCATCACTTTATCGCCGAAATTGAGCAAAGCTAAAAGTACCGCGATATTCGCCGGCGAGCCGGATAAAGGCTGAACATTTATATGCCAGTTTTTTTGCGACCCCTGAGGAACAAATAAATCCAGCGCGCGCCTTTGCGCCAGCTCTTCCATAGCGTCAATATTTTTTTGCCCGCCATAGTATCTTTTACGCGGGTAGCCTTCGGAATATTTATTGGTTAAAATAGAGCCCATCGCCTCCATCACCGCATCGCTCGTATAATTCTCAGACGGAATCAACTCCAGCCCTTCCCTTTGCCTTTTCTCTTCCGCTTTGATAATTTGATAAATCTGCGGGTCTGTTTTCTTTATTTGGGTATATTGCATTTATTATTTTGAATTGTCATCCCTCAACTTCGCTCGGGACAAGCTTTGAGATTTAAATTTTGAGATTTGAGATTTTCCCTGTCGATCCAAATCCTCCTCGACTTTTCTGTCTGATATTTTTCATTTCCTTCCAATTCGCTTTTTCTATTTTGACAAACACGCCTTGCGCGACCCGCTCCCCCCTTTTTACTTCAATAATTTTTCTACTCGGATTAAAGACTTGGATCAAATGCTCATCGTTAACCCCGCAATAATCTTGGTCAACAATTCCAACTGAATGCGGAAAAACCAAACCAGTTTTTCTGGGCATTGACGAACGAGGCACAATCAAAATCATAAACCCGCGCGGAATTTTTATTATCACATTGCCGGGAATCAGCCCGATCTCGCCGGGTTTTATTTTGGTATTTTTACGCGCCACATAATCAAATGCCACCGCGCCGTTAGTTTCATAGCGAGGCAAAGGTAAAGAATTATCAACCCTTAAAATCCTAACTTCCATTAAACTTTCTCACTTTTACGCCACTGCTAGTAAACATTTTTCTTGACAAGCTATCCATTTGGTAGTAATCATCAAAATAAATCACTTCTTTTATACCAGCATTGACGATTGACTTGGCGCAAAAAATACACGGGCAATAAATAGTATATAGGGTTGCGTCCTTGGTTGACATGCCGTGGTATGCCGCCTGAATGATGGCATTTTCTTCAGCGTGAACGCAAATACACCGATCAAGCGCCTCACCTGATTTGATTTTACTATCATTACATCTCGGACATCCGCCTTTAAAACAATTTTTAACACCCTTTGGCGTTCCATTGTAACCGGTTGATATAATCATTTTCTCTTTTATCAAAATCGCTCCGCATTGCCGAGTCAGACAATTCGAACGTTGCGAAACATCTTCCGTAATTTTCTTAAAATAATTATCCCAACTAATTCTAGTATAATTTTTGGATAATTTCATCAATCTTCCTTTTTAATTCTTTTATATCGTGACTATTATCTATTGTCAAGTCAGACATTTTGATTGTCGCCTGCAAATTTAGCTTGGCGCCAGTGCCAAAAAATTGCTCTCGTTCTTTTTCAATAAATTTATGAAAAATTTTAAATGCTTGATCGCTGGGACGATTTCTTTTTAAAATTCTTTTGTGCCTAATTTTTGCCGGACATGATATGTTAAGTAAAATAAAATTTTTTTTATTTTGCAAATACTTCACTTCATCGGTTGTGCGAATACTCGTTAATACGCAATTTTTACCTTGACATTTTTTAAGCGCCCGTTTTGCCAATTCTGCAAATCCAAATTGATTTTTAATTTTTATCCCCATAGCAACAAGGTTGTCAATCGTTTCGGGAATTTTCGCTTTTTTAAGTTCATAACGCACTTCGTTTGAAAGTGAAAAATGTGCAAAATTTTTTTTGACTAAAATTTCAGCCACTGTATCTTTGCCTGCTCCCAATAAACCTGTTATTCCAATTATCATTATGCTATAATTATCCTATGAAACAAAAAATCACTAAATTAAATATATCACAAAGAATTTTCCAAAACAAGCGGGCGTTTTTTGATTATGAAATTTTAGAAAAAATTGAAGCTGGACTGGTTTTGAAGGGCGACGAAATCAAAGCTATCAGAGCTGGAAAAACGCAACTCCGTGGCAGTTTTGCCAAAATTTTTTATAGCCAAAAAGTACCAGAGCTTTATATTGTCGGACTTTATTTGGGATCTGAAAACCAAGACGCCCAGCGAACACGCAAATTGTTAGTTCACAAAACTGAGATCAACAAGCTCATCGGCAAAACACAGGAAAAAGGTTTAACTTTAATCCCAACTCGTCTATATTTTAAGCGAGGCAAAGCCAAACTCGAGATCGGCATTGCCCGCCCTAAGAAAAAATGGGATAAGCGACAAGCAATTAAAGAAAAAGAATTTAAACGAAGCTCAAAATTTCATCGATAAAAAATCAAATACCCTTTGTTTGAAAATGCGCGAAACTTTTTTAAACGGAACCGATGCTTCCCCCTACAAAAAATCACGAAGTCCCATTTGGTGCGCGCAGGAGGAATCGGACCTCCAACCTTCTGCACGTCAAGCAGACGCTCTGCCACTGAGCTATGCGCGCTAATAATTTTATTTTAATCAAATTTACCCCAAAAATCAACTTTCCAAAACCTCCAACCCTGAGGTTGGAGGTTTTAATTTGGGGTATTATTTGTGCCATCTACATATTTGAGTGTTACTTTTTCACCACTTTGATTTTTCTCACTTTCGGCTTGACTGGTTCTTTTTTAGGAATAACAATCCGCAAAGTCCCATCTGACAAATCGGCTGTCACCTTTTCATCGTCCACTAAAACTGGAAAAGCGACTGTGCGCTCAAAGCTTCCGTAAGCAAATTCTTTGCGGTGAAATTTTTTATCTTTGTCTTCTGCTTCCTTTTGTTTTTCGCCCTTGAGCGTTAAATAATCGTCACCAACCTCAATGTCAATTTCGTCTTCTTTGTAACCCGGCACTGCCACGTCAATCACAAATTCATTTCCTTTTTCGTGAATGTTCATTGCCGGCACACGAATGTTAGACGCGCTAGTTGACGCAAACGAATCGTCAAAAAAACGATCGATTTCCCGATGAAGCTCGCCCAAGCCACGAAAAGGCGACCAAGGCATAAGATCTCTGTCCATTATATCTCCTTTCTCCTCAATTTTTTGAGGAAATAAATTATTTGTTTCTAATGCAAAAATTTCAGGTAACGCCAAGTCAAACAAATCGCAAATTTTGCACGCCAAGGTAAGCGACGGTTCCCACATTCCTTTTTCCAACGCAAAAATTGTCTGGCGAGAAACTCCGAGTTCTTTAGCAACTTGTTCCTGCGATAAGTTTTTATTTCTGCGCAGGTCTTTAAGCTTGTTTTGTTTGTTTTCCATACTCCGATTGTAAAGAAAACTTTACATTTTGTCAAGTCATAGCCTAAAAATCGCTTAAAAAATTACTGCTCTAAAATAAAATTGATTTCTCACTAAAAAATTCCCCTTCTAATATCAAACTTCCAATCTCTAGCCTCTATTTCCCTTTTATCACTCCGAGAACTTTTTTCACAATTTCTTGCGAAGTATAATCGCTTTTGCCGATATGCAATTTGGCGCCGAGTTTTTTTGATTTTCCTGCCACCATTTTGGTTGCCAAAGCAGAGTAGGTAATAACCGGATATTTTTCCGTCAAGCCCTCTTTTTGCAGTTGCGCGAGAAGCTCGAGCCCGCGAATCCCAGGTACAAGCAAATCAAGTAGCACTGCGTCTGGCTGATTTTCTTTGATCAATCCAACAAGATCAAAACCTGTCTCGCTATGAATAACGGTAAAACCATTTTTTTGAAACTCGTGCTTGTATATGCCGATGAGTTGTAAGTCATCTTCGATAATTATTATTTTTTTCATATATCCTCCTAAAATGATTATAATGCCGATTGACTTTTTTGGCAAATTATGCTATGCTTTATTTAAGGTTTTGCAATTTGAAAAATGGGGCTGAAATAGCTTCGACGGGATAAAAGAGAACTGGTTTCAAGCCGAGCAAGTTTGTTTGCCTCGTAAATCCAACGAACAAGTTGTTTAAGTGCCAACTTATTTAAAAAGGTCAAAACCGCTTTTAGCGGATTAGCTTTTGCACCTGTTGTTGCCTAAACGCGACAACCGTCAATAGATTTGTCGATCGGCTGAATCTTGCGGCGTCATAATCCGATCTACGTCCTGGTGAGATAGTTTTGGTAATCAGGATTAAGTTAAAACAAAAGCATTCGCCTTGTGCGATCAGGGGTCTGTCGGCAAATGTGCTTTTTAAACGAAATTTGTCAAATTCGTAGCGAAATTTTTTATAAGCGACGATGTCTATCAATGGAAAAATAAGCGGAGGAGTTTAGAAAAAATTGCAGTAGAATTTGGCAAATTGCAGTAAAAATGATATTTGTCGACAGACCCCACAAAGCTTGTCAACTGCCTTTTTGACTTTATTTCGGACAGGGGTGCAACTCCCCTCAGCTCCATTAAAAAAAGATGATGCGTTAGTATCGTCTTTTTTTAATTAAGTTGAAGTTGCGCCAGGGAAAGGGGTCGGGAAAACACCTGTTTTCCCGCGCAGGAAGGCAGTCCCAACATAAGCATATGTTGGGCGTTGGAAACCATCGGTGTCCAAAAGGTGCTAATCTCCCCTCAGCTCCATTAAAAAATACTTGAAATAGTTTTCAAGTATTTTTTTATTTTCTACACAACCAAACACTATCTTTATGTCTGCGTATTTTTGAGTTTGGGCAATTCCTGAACAAACACTCCGATCGTGGCAGCCACTGGAACAGCCAAAATAATACCGAGAATCCCAGCTAATTTTCCACCGATAAGCAGAACCAAAATTATAATCACTGGTGAAAGACCAACCGCTTTTTGCATAATTTTTGGCACTAAAAAGTTCGACTCAACTTGTTGCACAACAATAAAGAAAATCAATACTAACAACCCTTGAATCGGAGAGATCGTCAAGGCAATAATAATCGCTGGTATGGCGCCAAGCACTGGTCCGATATAAGGAATAATTTCCGTCAGTCCTGCCCATACGGCTAGTGTCAACGCATACGGCACTCCGATAATTATCAACCCGGCAAAATCAATCACGCCTACAACAAGTGCTAAAAATAATTGCCCGCGCATCCACGCGCCCATTTTCAAGCCAACCTTTTGCATTATTTCAATATAGGTTTCTCGATTTTGAATCGGTAAGTATTTGTATAAAAAATTTTTAGCGCCTTGCTCCTCCAAAAGTAAATAAAAGGTTAAAACTAAAACCGTGAACACGCCCACCACTCCACCGATAAACCCAACCGTGGTGCTATAAATTGAAGATGAAACCGTTTGCAGTTGGCTAGCCAGGGAAGTCAGACTTTGGGTGGAAAAATCTATCACATCGCGCCAGGCGCCAAAAACCGGAAAAATTTGCTTACTTAAATATGGCAAATCATACGATAAACTTCTAACTTGGGTGGCAACTGGCGGGATAATCACAAAACCAATCAGCACAAGGCAGGCGAGAATTAATAAATATACCAAAGATGTGGCAAGGGCGCGATTTATTTTTTTTGACCAAAAATCAACCACCGGTGAAAGCGCGGCTACCAATACTAAAACGATAAAAAATAAAATAATAATATCTTGCACTGACCAAACCAGCCAAACCGCAAGAAGAGCGGTAATCACTTTAAGAATTGATACCCACGAAATATCAACGATAATTTTTTTCTCGTCCATAGTTATATTTTATATTATTTATCTAAAATTGCAATTCAATATTTTTAATTACATAACTTACCCAATCCTCAACTCGGCGATATTAAAGTCTCCTTAAATTAAAACCATAAAAATAATTTTAACTTCTCATTTAAACAACTGGCGACAACTTAAATTGCGATAATTTGCGTAAGTTGTATAAATCAACATTTTAAATTTTAAATTTAAAATAGTTATTTAACCGCTGGCAAAACTAATTCGGTTTGCGTTGTCACTTTGGCATTTCCTCCTATTTGCTCAATGATTCCGCCTTTTCTGGTGAGCGCGTTTTCCAGCACATCGCTATCGCCAATGACTTTAATTACTGGCTTAGGAAAATTTTCCTCATCTAAAAAAGTATTCATCACCACTCTTTGGTCGTCAATACTGATTGCGTCAGCACCGATATTGCGCAAGGCATTGATTAAATCAATTAGTTGGACTGTTTGCAGAAACTCGCTTGGCTCAATCTGCACGCCCGGACCGACGACCTCTGTCAAGCCACTGATAATTTTTAGCTTTTCAATATCTTTGGCGATACTTTCTTCGCTGTCATTGTCTGTGCTGGCTAATTTATTTTTTTGCTCTTGCAAGTCCCTTTGCTCAGTTAAAAGTTGCTGATTAGTTTTGATTAGTTCTGAAACTTCCAGCGCGATTACACTAGACCGCTTAGGATCAATAAACTCATTGATTTTACTTTCAATTTTCAGTTGCGAAACAATCGCGTATCCTAAAATCATCGCCACAATAATTAAACTTGAGTATTTGATTATATATATTTTCATTTTGTTTTTGCGAAATTGACCGAAAAACTAGCCCCAAACTCATTGACCGTGACATCTAATTTCTCGGTATTAAAAACCAACCCCTCGCTTTTAACCCGTTTTTTAATATCTGATAAAGCATTGGCATCTTCAAGAACTTTTTGAATTTTTTTCTGATCTCCCTCCACCCGTATCACAAATGGATTGGTAATTTTTGTATTATCAACCAAAATCGTATTGATAATGCTATCAATTGAACTGGTATTGGTCAACCGCTCGTCATTGACTGAAATCGCCTGCGCATCTGCTCCCCATAAAACATTAACTAAGTCTCTGAGATCGGCTGCGTGCACTATACTATCAATATTGGGTATTTCTTTGCTTGAATCAGCCAAAGTAACAACAACCCCCTTGCCTTTTTTTTCAGTTAATCCGACTTTATCTTTTAACTGTTCCAATTCCTCAACCATAGTTTTTGCTGATTTTTGCTGGATTTTTATTTGCGCTTGCGACTCGTCAATTTCTTTTTTTAGCGCTTTGATTGTATTTTTTGTCTCATCTTGATCGCGCGTTAAGGTTGCCTGAGCTTGGGTTAAACTTAAATACGGCGTCACTGGGTTTAGCACGCGAGAAGGAGTGGTTTTAAATTGAACCGCAAAAAGCCAGCCAATGCCGATACCGACAATAGCGAGCATAATCGTCATCTGAACTTTCAGTCTTTTTTCTTTGGTGAACATAATATTATTTTACACAAAAATACTGATATTATAAATTGCGCAAATTTTTCATAGATATAATTATAAATGAAATTTAATTTGAAAGCAAAATTCATTGCCCCCGAGAGAAAACTAGCCTCTACCCAAAATAGAAATTTCTTATTTTCTACCTATAATTGTCTCTGCCCTCACTGTGAGTCGAACACAGATCTAGAGCTTAGGAGTCTCTTGTTCTATCCATTGAACTATGAGGGCTAAAAATGTTAATCGCCTCTCTAATTTGAAAAAAGTCTGAATTGGTCGGGGATGCGAGACTCGAACTCGCGACCTCGTGCTCCCAAAGCACGCGCGCTACCAACTGCGCCAATCCCCGTAAATATGATTGCGATCTTCCAACAACGCCATCTTATTGTGACGCTATATTAACTGTTTGCCAATAGGCGAAAATTTATTTGCTCCCGAGTTCAATTAACCGTTGCGCAATAAATTTTGCGATATTTACCCCACTAATCTTTTGATGCAAAATCAAGCTACAAGCCGTGTTGATTTCGTTAAGCACAAATCCTTTGGGTGTTGAAAAAATATCAATAAAAAATATTTCTCCATTAAATACCCGAGCTGATTTTTCAGCTAAATTTAATAATTCTTTGAGTGGATTGCGATATAATTTAATATTGGGATTCAAACAAACGCTACACTTCCACCCATTACCCGGCTCATCAAAAAAAACCGCGCCTGCCAAGGCTTTAAACTCAATTACTATTATCCGACTGAGCCTGGTATAATCAACATATTTTTGGCAAATAACTTCATCGGCTGGGATCGTATTAATGTTGCCAAGCTCGCTCAGGTTATCTTGACGAAAACAAAAAGCATATTCTCCTTGCCCTTTGCTTGTGAGTGGTTTAACGATTACTTTCCCCCATTGCGGTATCAGCTCCTCCACTTTTTTCATCGCCTCGCTTTTTTTGATTTTAATCGTTATTGCGCAAGGCAAGTCATACTTTTCCATCTGGATGCAAGATAAATACTTTTGACTGGTAAGCTTGGTTGTTTCTGGATTGTTATAAACTCTATACCCTTTATCTTCAAGCTTTTTTAAAATTCTATAAACCTGACCCGGATGAGCTGTGCGGGTGTGAATGGTAGTATTGCTAGGCTCCAATTTTTTTTCTTGTAGCAATTCTTCAACTTTAATTATGGTTGTCAAAAAACAATTAAAACCGGCTGATATAATTTCATCAGCTATCATTGAGCTATATTTATAGCCCTTGGAAGTATGAATAATAACAAAATTTTTTATTTTTCCCTTTTAATTTGAATTGTAAATATATTTTACCAGAAACGAAATTATAATTCAACCATATAAAAAATCCGACGGGGCAAGCTCCGCGGTATTCTTTACTGCGCCATCCGTCATCCGCCAACTGGCGGAGGCGAAGTGATGGCTTCATCCTCGGAGCAAGCTCCGAGGTATTTGCCGTCTTGTAATAAAATATATTAAATCTGTCTACCGTGTGTCAATCACAAAAACGCCATTGCCGATTCTGCTCGAGATTGGCAACTCGCGAATCCAGCCATAATCTTTATTCATATATGAAGTCGCGCCAATTACCATAATGCCTTTTACGTCTTTCATTTTTGGCGTCAATCGTTCGTATTTTATATTGTAATAAGCTGGCGCCTCGTCTCCGTCCCACCAATAATCCAAATATATTTTTTCGCCTTTGAGCTCCTTTGTTTGGTAAATTTTAATCCGCTTTAGCTCCTGCCCCCAATCATAGTTTGAATCCAGGAGATATTGGTAGCCATGAGTAGTCCCAACCAACGAGCTAAAATAAGTGATATGAAATGGAAAAACCGCTAAACTTTCAAGCATAAAAAGTATTATCAATAAAATAATCAAATTTTTAATTTTGAAATGTAATTTTGAGATTTGTATTTTGAGATTTGAAATATAGTATCCCCAAAACCCCAGCAAAACAAATACTAAAGGATAAATCGCCAGCAAATGCCTGGCGCCAAGATTTGCTTTGGATGTCATTGAAAACAGCAAAAAAATAATTGCGCTAACTGAAAACAATGTCAACGAAAAATCAAAATGAAACGCCCGTTTAATTTTTACGATCATCAATCCAAGCAAAAGCACCAACGAAATCAAACTGGTTTTCATCACTAATGCCAAAGGAAAATAATACCACCAGCCACTTTGGTTAAATTCCCCCATTAAAAACGAGCTGTGCCCGCTCGCCACATGACCTAAAACCAAAACTAAACCCTTGATATAATCTGGCGCGTAGAAAAATTTAATATGCGGGAAATAAGCCAGCGTGATTATCACCCAATGCACTGCTAACGCTAAAATAATTAATAAATATAGTTTTTTCAGCTCTTTTTTCCAAGCAAATTTTTTAGTATATAACCAAAGTATCAGCCCGACAAATGCGATCGGATAAAAAATTATCGCAGTATATTTTGACAATTGGAGCAATCCCATTAAAAAACCAAAAATAAACGTATTTTTGATATTTGGCTTTTTGAAAAAATTCCCCATCCACCACACCGATAAAAGAAAAAACAAAGTGACGCTAATGTCAGTGTTGGTAAGCTTGCCATGGGCGAGCATTATTGGTTCAAACGCCACGAGAGTGGCAGACAATAGCCCGCCGCGCGTGCCCCAAAACGATTTTGAAATAACATAAACCGCGACGGTGAGTGTAAGCGTTAGCATAATTGTCATCAGCCGTCCGGACAAAATCATTTGATCAGCGTTATTGCCACTTGAATATAAAAGTTCTTCTCCGAACTGACGCGCTGGCTTCCAAGTGTCGGTTTTAAAATCCCCTGCCTCGCTCCAAAGCGCGTTAAAATCGTCGGGCAAGTTGATTTTTTGAAACATCAGCGGAATCGCCACCAGCATTTTTTGCAGAGGCGGATGTTCGGGATTAAAGCGAAAATCGTGAAACTTTAAATAAGTATAACCAGCTGGCAAATGAACATTTTCGTCAGTTGTCGCGCTGTCATATTTAGCTTCATAAAATAGGACAAAAAATTGCAAAGCTAAAATCAAAATCAAAAGTAATGTCCGTCTCATAATTTTATGATAGCACAAATTCGCGTTTTGGTTAACTTTTCACCTGCCTTTTGTCGGTCACCCGAAAGCCCATATAACGCCCGAGCATCAGGCGCGTTTGGGCGTCAATAGCTGGAATAGATGAAAATAAAATTGCCACAATTGGAATCAAAATCCATTGGGCAAGCATATAAAACGATTTAATCGGATGAAAATTTTTCGGACGAGGAGGTAATAATTTCATAGAAATAATCGCTGAAACCATTAGCCCGACCCAAGCAAATCCAAGCAGACGCGTTGCGTAGACCCTGACATTGAAAACTAAAATTGTTTGATTGACATCTGGGCTCATCAGTAACGGCAACCAGCCGACAATCGCGATAAAGATCGAAGCGGTTGCCCATGAAAAATTATTTTCCAAAAAACGAAAAGCTTTGGTAAATTTATCCCAGAAACGGATATTATTGCGCGTAAAAGTTTGGCTTAAAATAAACGGCGCGTGCTCAATCCCATACGCCCACCTTAATCTTTGTTGGTATTGATTTTTTATGGTGTCTTTTATATTCTTCCCCATCACCGCATCCATATATACTGGCAAAAATAACGGCACCACTCGGTGGTGTCCGCCCAGCCGATAATAAGCGCGCCAAAATTGTCGCGAGTCCTCATTGACTACTTGGCAATTCCAATAATCCATATCCTCAAGTGTTTTCAAACACATTGAATGGGTGGAAAAATTAATCAGGCGCCACGGACGCGTTGACTCTATTATTTGCCAAAACGAAGAACCAAAAGCTAAAATGCGGGCGATAACTGTGGCGTGCCATATATTATTGGAATATATTGGGATAGGCTGGAAACTGCAACGAGTACGGTCAGAAGTGATGATAAAATAATAAGACAAGCAATTAAAATACTCTTGATGGAAACGGGTATCTGCGTCAGCAGTGGTAACGATAACTTGTTCTGGCTTAATTTTCTTGTCGCGAATTATCTTTGATAAAATTTCAGCTGCCCAAGTAGCGTTTGCGCCCTTGCCCGCCATTTCTCCCAGCGCTAATTTATGCGAAGTAACAATAAAATCAAAAAAATGCTTTTGATATTTATCTTTAAGGTGCTTGACTAAAATTTTTGCATTTTCTTTATCGCGGTCCTCTGTGGCTAGCACTAAGATAATTCTATCACCCGACGTATGGGCGTTAACGATTGATTCAACCGATGGCTCAACTATATCAATGCTTTCTTTATAGGTGGTAAAAATAACTGCGTGCAACAGATTTTGCCTAGGCAATTCAGCCAACTTTTTTGACCAATCAATCAACAACTGTTTTTTCATTTTTTGATAGCCAGAAAAAAGATGAAGCCCCATAATAATTGATTTATAGACCCAGTATAGATCAAAAAGCAAGATAAAAATTATCACCGGAATCGGCGCGATGAATGTAAAAATAATTGGGAGAATAATAGCGCTCCAAGTTAACGCGCCTGGCAGAATTTCAAAAAACCTAATCAAAAAAACTTTTTTCATTTGGTTAATCCAATGAGTAAGAATATATTTAACACTAAAATAATGTCAGCGGTAAAAATTAAAAAATAACTAGCCAGACGATGTTTACTGAAACTAAAAATTGCCAATATGGCGTTAAACACAAAAATTCCGAGCGACAAATATACCACTTGCGGATAGCTAGTAAAGTTTTGGTATTCGTAGTAAAGGTAGCCAACGCAAAAACCACCGACGATAAGCAATACCATATTGATCCAATTTTTGATAAATTTTAGCATATGATTAGGGTTGGTTTAGCCGGAGGCGAGATTCGAACTCGCGACTTGCTGTTTACGAAACAGCTACTCTACCCCTGAGTTACCCCGGCGCAACCATCATTAGCGACAGACCGGAATCGAACCGGCGACCTTCTGCTTGGGAAGCAGACATTCTACCACTGAACTACTGTCGCTCGTATAGGGTTTGTCTGATTATACAACTTACGCAAATATCTACTTGTTATTTATCAAATCAGATAAAACTTCCAGTCTATATCGTATTTTCAGAGACTTGTAAGCGCGACTGGCGTGAGCACGAGGAATTTGCCAGCAGGTAAATATCCGAACTCTGTAAATACTTATACAGACTGGAAGATGCAAGTTGTGTAAGTCGTATACGACGTTACTTTCTTTGCGCTAATCCCACGGGTTTTGTTTCATACTCCAAAATTTTACTTGAAATTTCCGCTGACCATTTATCTTGGATCCAAGTCTACAATTTACAAACCGTATCGCCTTCGCGCACTTTGTCTGCGACTTTGATACCGACCGCCTCGCCTGTTTTGGCGCTTTCCACTGATTTGTGATCAAGCTCCAAACTTTCCACTGTTTGCTCGATTTGGGTGGTCGCGCCGTTAATCGCGATTTTGTCTCCCACTTTTAATTCTTTGGAAAGCTCGATGATGCCAACACCGATTTTCGCAAAGAAATGGGAAATTTTACCCACCTCTTGACCTAGTTTTTTTTCTTCGGTCATTTTACTTCTTTCTCCCCTTTATTATAGATTTTATTATAGCGATTCTTGTGCAAAATAGCAAAGCCTTTTTTATTTGTACACTATTCACAACATACGCAATTTGTATCTTTTAAGGTGGCGAATGTCATTTTTAGCTTTTTACTTTTCGTTTTTCACTAATGATTAGACCGTGTCAAGTAGCCAAACCATCTAACCCAACTCGACCGATTGGGTAATTAGAAAATCTAACTGAAATGGATTTCCTAAGTGGTTTTTTTTGTTCGTTTTTAGCTTGTTTGGTTTGATATGTTTGAGCTAATAAATTCAGCTTAGTCTCAATGTTCCTTTTCAGCTCAGCTGGATTAAGCGAGTTGTAGATTTGTTTAAGTTCTTGTTTTGCTTCCACCAATATTTCTGGGGATTCCATCAACCACTGGTAAGGTGTTTTAGCTTTTTGATAGCGACGACTAATATGCCCCTTGTATCTGATTTTAGTTTCTAGGCGCATCACTGGCTGAAAGAAGTTTTTGTAGAGACGTATCTCGCGCTGGTAAAGGTCGTTGAGAATCTCCATCTCTGGGATTGTGTCGTATCTAACATGCCCTACCACCTGACGGACATTTCGGCTGTTCTTTTGTTCCACAAAACAATTATCATTCTTTTTGTAAGGACGGCTACGAGAAAATGCCAGCCCACTTTCTTTGGCATAATCATACACAAAGTAATTGATAAACGATGTTCCATTATCCGGATGGATCTCTTTCCAATTAAACGGATAACGACTCCTAGCTTTTTTAATCGCGCCAAGTGTTCGTCTTTGCCCTTTTCCCATAATCGCCTCTGCCTCCCACCAATGGGACGATATATCAACTTGGGAAATAGTATTGACATATTCTCCAGCAGTAGTCTGACCGCAATGCTCCACTCCATCAATTTGAATCTGCCCGAGCAGATTACGATCCCATTCATCGGAAAGTTTAGTGGGAATCTTCTGATACAAGAGCGGATCCTTTTTTCTGTTATATTTTTCTTTAAGATACCTTACTTCTTTTTCATGAGACAGTAGATTATCAATGGTTTTAGCTGACATCTGACGCAGTTTTTGAGTTTGAACATAAGAGATATTAAGCTCGCCTAACTGGCGCAACTTTACTAACTCGTTTTTTATCAGCGGTTCGAGCCGTTGTCCGCAGGGGCGATCAAAGATATCCCAGAGCTTAACTAGGGGTAAGGTTAAATCACTGGTGTATTGCCTTGGACGGATAACCTTTTTCTTTGGTTTGTTCCACCTTGTTTTAGCTGATAGGCGATCAATCAGATACTTTCGATTTTGACCAGCACGCTTTTCAGCTTCGTTCAAAAGCAAACCTTTTTGCTTTTTATCGGCTCCAAGATATTCTTTTTGCAACTCTTGGAGATATTGTTTTTTAGATTGCATATTCATCCTTCCTCCTTACTCTCATTGTATCTGCGAGCAAGGGATTATTGGTAGTGTGGCGTCAAGACAATTTAAGTCGCGATAATTTCGGTTAGATTTTTAAATTGCTCAACCACCTCGCCATAGTTAGATTTTACGCTACTTGAGGCGGGGTGGCTGGTAAAATAGTTTAAATTTGATATTATCTAAGAAATATAGGAAATAAATTTTTATTATGAAAATTTTTATCGGAGCAGACCATAGGGGCATTGCTCAAATCACAAATCACAAATCACAAATCACAAAATGGGGGCACGAAATTGAGGATTTGGGAACAAGGAGCGCTGAACCGGTTGACTACCCGCTCATAGCCGAAAAAGTGGCGCGGGCAGTAGTGGCTGACCCTCAGTCGCTGGGGATTTTAATCTGCGGATCAGGACAAGGAATGTGCGTGGCAGCCAACAAAATCAAAGGTGTTCGCGCTGGTGTTGGAATAAATCCCGAGGCAATCAGGGCTGGACGCGAAGACGACCATATCAATATCTTATGTTTATCCGCCAGTTTTATAGACGAGAAAATCAATCTTGAAATTGTCAAAGCATTTTTAGACGCTCAGCCAAAAACCGATGAAAGATACTTACGACGGCTAAATCAAATTCAAAGAATGGAAAATGAATCCTGAAAACAACCCAACAAGCCAAAGTGAAATAATGCACAAAGAAATTAAAGCGCCGGAAAAAATTACCGAAATTTGCCAAGCGATTGAGCAGGCAGAAGGGCAATGCTACATAGTCGGTGGCTGGGTGCGCGACCAATTACTAAGCAATAATTCAAAGCCTGCCTGCTATCAGACAAGGGATATTGATCTTGAAATTTTTGGATTGAAAAAGGAACAGCTGGAAAAAACGCTTCAAAATTTTGGTCTAACCAAAGAAATTGGCAAATCTTTTGCTGTGTATAAAATTGACGATATTGATGTGGCGCTGGCGCGCCTGGAAAATAAAACCGGACCCAGACACACTGATTTTGAGGTTAAAACAAGCCCTAATTTTACGCCCGAGCAAACTTCGCGTCGGCGCGACTTCACTGTCAACGCGCTAATGTATGACCCGCTTAAAAATAAAGTACTTGATTTTCATAATGGACTGCCTGATTTGGATAATAAAACTTTACGGCTGGTAGATGAAAAAACTTTCACCGAAGACCCTTTGCGGGTTTATCGACTCGCTTCCCTGTCAAGCCGATTGGGCTTTGAAATCGAGCCAGCTACTTTTGAAATCTGTCGGCAAATGGTGCCAAAGCTAAAACATTTACCCAAAGAACGGGTAGGCGAAGAGTGGAAAAAAATTATGCTCGCGCCTAACCCTAGCCAAGGACTTGAAATTTTAGAAAAACTAGGAGTCTTAAAGCTATATTTTCCAGAAATTGATCAAATGGTCGGCGCAAGGCAAGATCCAATTTATCATCCTGAAGGAGATGTGTGGACGCACACGCTTCTTGCCATCAATGAAGGAGCAAAACGAACAAAAAACAAAAAGAATCGTTTATCAATTATGCTTGCAATTTTAGTTCACGACATCGGAAAACCAAGCCAAACTGAACAAAAACCAAATGGACGCATTAGCCATTACAAACACGAAAGTCGCAAAGTCGTCGAGCCACTTATTCATTCTTTTTTAAATAAACTAAATTTTAGTCATCTGGACCAAGATCGTCTCCGTCATAAAGTGGTAAATTTAGTTTGCGACCATATGACGATCATCCACCTAACCCAAAATATGGATAACGGACAGGTGATTGATCGGTCGTTGCGACGATTATCTAGCCGGCTGAGACCTGCCACACTCAGGCAACTAATCGATGTGGGCGCGTCTGACCATAAGGCAACTCGGGGAGAAAAAGACAAATTCAAAGGTGAAGCGCTACTTAAGCGAGCGGATGAACTGGCTATTTTAGATAATCAACCTCAACCAATTTTAACCGGGCGAGATTTAATCGACAATGGATTAACGGCTGGTCCAAAATTTGGCGAAATTCTACGGCAAGCGTACAACGACCAATTAGATGGAAAAATAAATTCTAAAGATGAGGCGCTTCAATGGCTGAAATCGTACCTGCAATCCTAAGTGACAACAAGAAAGAGTTTAAAAAATGGCTTATTTTAGCTAGCCAGTTTTCAAAACGAATTCAAATCGATATTGTAGACGGAAAATTCGCGCCATTTTTAGGTGTTCTTTGTCAACCGTGCGTTAAAAAATACTCAAAAACGAATTTTTTAGAAGCGCATATAATGATTGAAAATCCTGAAAGCCAAATTAAGTTTTATCAAAAACTCGGATTTAAAAAAATAATCCTCCACTATAAAGCGCTAATTAACGCGAAAAAATACCTGGCTAATCATTCGCGAATATCTATTGCGTTGAATCCTGACGAGCCGGTTGAGATATTAAAACCATACTTTAAAAACATAGAAACGGTCCTTATTATGGGGGTGATGCCCGGGCAAATGGGGCAAAAGTTTATTCCAGAAACGATTGACAAAATTAGGCAGTTGCGTCAATTATCTGATACAATAGAAATAGAAGTTGATGGAGGGGTCAATCAGGAAACTATTGGCGAGATCGTTAAAACCGGTGCAGATATCGTTATCGCCGGTTCAGCGATTTTTGGCGCTGGCGATCCCAAAGAAAATTTTGAAAAGTTGAATAATAGACTTATTACGAAATTTACTTAGTCTGCCAGCTAGTGGATTGTTTCGTAAAAATTGGAATTTCTTGACCAAAAGGAGGGTGTTTTGTCGGACTTAGATACATTAAAACTGAAAAAGATCGCAGTAGATTGCCGAATCGATATGCTTAAAGCACTGGCTAATGCCCAGTCAGGGCATAGCGCTGGACCGCTAGGCATTATCGAATTTTTTGTGGCAATGTATTTTAAAATTTTACATCACGACCCGAAAAATCCGCTCCTACCTGATCGCGATCGTTTTATCTTGTCTGCTGGGCATTATTGCCCGGCTATGTATGTAGCGATGGCGCATAGCGGTTATTTTCCAGTCCAAGAATTTATCAAAACCCTCAGACAATTTGAGACTCGTTTCCAAGGACACCCGCATAATTTAGCTCTGCCCGGAATTGAAACTACCTCAGGACCCTTGGGGCAAGGGATTTCCCAAGCGGTTGGTATGGCGCTGGCGGCTAAAATAGATAAAAAAAACCATCGCGTTTATTGTCTCACTACTGACGGAGAATCGCAGGAGGGTCAAGTTTGGGAGGCGCTGATGTGGGCTGGCGGAAAAAATTTAGATAATCTAACTGCTTATATTGACCGCAATTTTATCCAAATTGACGGCAATACCGAGGATGTTTTGCCCCTTGAGCCACTCGCCGACAAATACCGCGCGTTTAATTGGCATGTGATTGAAGTGGACGGTCACAATTTTCAGCAAATCACTGAAGCCACTGACGAAGCCAAAGCTGTCCACCGACCCACTATGATAATTTTGCACACCATTCCCGGCAAGGATGTTAAAGAAATCGAAAACGATTATACTTGGCACGGCAGACCGCCCACTCACGATGAATTAAAGAAATTTTTACCAGAGCTGGAAAAGATAAAGAAAAGTTTATAATATTTTTAAACAATTTTGCTCGCCAATCATAAAAAAACCAACCTAAAATTATGAGTTTTAAACTTAACCCAAAAATGTTTTTAAACCAGAAGGTTTTAGAAAAACCTGAAATGGAGCTTCACCGACTTGGTTTTGGTGAAGGGCTACTTGAGGCTGGTAAAAAAAACGAGGCAGTGGTGGGTTTGTGTTGCGATTTAACTGGCTCGACAAAAATGGATTTATTTGCCAAAGAATTTCCCGAAAGATTTATTGAAGTCGGCATTGCCGAACAAAATATGATTGGCATAGCAGCTGGCTTGGCGCTGGAAGGAAAAATCCCATTTGCCTCCAGCTACGCAGTGTTTAACCCCGGTCGAAGCTGGGACCAAATTCGCGTGAGTGTTTGCTACTCAAAAACAAATGTTAAAATTATCGGCGCGCACGCTGGTATTTCGGTTGGCAAAGACGGCGCCACGCACCAAGGACTGGAGGACATTGCCAGCATCCGCGCGCTTCCTAGTATCACGATTTTGGCGCCGGCTGATTATGATGAAAACAAAAAAGCAACTTTGGCATCAGCCAAATTTATTGGTCCAATTTACCTGCGATTCGGACGAGAAGTTGTGCCTAAAATCACCACTTCGCAAACTCCATTTGCCATCGGCAAAGCCAAAATTTTTGTTGAAGGGGAGGATGTAACCGTAGTAGCCTGCGGTCCGCTGGTGTTTGAAGCGATTAAAGCAGCCCAAGCGCTTTATCCCAAAATAAAAGTTGAAGTGATTAACTCGCCCACCATCAAGCCGCTTGACTGCGATACCATCGTCAAATCAGCTAAAAAAACTGGGGCGGTAGTTACCGCCGAAGAAGCGCAAATCATCGGCGGACTGGGCGGAGCAGTGGCTGAATGTTTGTCAGAAAATTATCCCGTTCCAATCCATCGCGTGGGAATCAAGGACACTTTTGGCGAAACCGGCGGACCAGATAACCTAATGAAAAAATACGGGCTAAAATCAGACAATATAATAACAGCGGTTAAGGAAGTAATTTTAATGAAAAAATGATCGAATCAAAACTACATCAGCAATTAATTCAATCAAATGAAAAACTCGCCCACCGGAAATCTTGTTGGTATGGGCTTTTTTATGGTATGGCGATGGGGCTAGGCGTAACAATCGGGAGCACAGTGGTGGTGTGGGCGATGATTTATGCCCTGCAAAAATTGCAAATCATACCAGTTTTTAACAGCGGTCAATTTGAAGGGATTATCAATCTGCTTCAAAGCAACAACGAAACGCTCCAAAATTTACAAAAATAATTCGCAAATACACAAATTGCGCAGATATCCACAAATAATACAGAAAACGAACCACACCCATATTTCAATTTATCCAACAAAAAAGCCCCAATACATAATTGGAGCTTTTTTATCTTATTTCACGACTTACGCAAATTACAGCAATTTGAGGTGAAGCTAATTGTTTCAAACTAACTCAGCCAGGCGCTTTGGCTTGGTTTCGCCAAAGGCGAGCAAAGCGCCGAGCGTGTAGATAGTGTGAGTCGCTGGAGAAAACAACTATCGGTAGTTTGAAACGATTGGCAAACCGAAAATTGCGTAAGTCGTGTTGCTTCCGATGTCTGAAATCTGATATCTGGAATTTACATCATCCCGTCCATACCCATACCGCCCATTCCGTCCATACCTGGCATTGCGCCCATCTCTGGCATCATATCCTTGTCATCTTTGGGTAATTCCGCTATCGCTGCCTCGGTGGTGAGTAGCATAGCCCCGCTTGACGCAGCATTTTGAAGGGCTGCGCGCGTCACTTTGAAAGGATCGATAATGCCTGATTTAATCATATTAACAAACTCGCCAGTGGTTGCGTTGTAGCCAATTCCCGGTTCCATTTTTCTGATTGCCTCAATAATCACTCCGCCGTTTTGCCCGGCGTTTTCCGCTATTTGACGAATTGGTTGCTCAAGCGCTTTTTTCATAATTTCCACGCCAATTTGCTCATCGTCTGGCAAAACTAAATCAGCCAAAGATTTAAGTGAGTCAATCAGCGCCACTCCGCCACCTGCCACGATTCCTTCTTCTACTGCCGCGCGCGTGGCTGACACCGCATCCTCAACCCGATGTTGCTTTTCTTTTTGCTCAACTTCTGTGGCTGCGCCAACTTTAATCACGCCCACTCCGCCCGACAATTTTGCTAATCGTTCCTCTAATTTTTCCCTGTCAAAATCGCTATCAACTTTTTCCATCTGAATCTTGATTTGGGCAACGCGCGCTTTAATGTCTTTATCTTTGCCTTTGCCTTCAATAATGGTAGTATTATCTTTGTCTGCCATCACTTTTCTGGCAGTGCCCAGCATTTCCAAATTCACATTTTTAAAATCAATACCAGTATCCTCTGAAATAACTTGCCCGCCAGTGACAATGGCAATGTCCTCGAGCAATTCTTTCCGTCTGTCGCCAAAGCCCGGAGCTTTAGTGGCTACGACATTTAAAATTCCACGCAATTTATTTAGCACTAATGTGGCTAGCGCTTCGCCGTCAATATCATCAGCAATAATCACCAAGTCCTTTTTACCGGTTTGCGTCATTGCTTCCAGGAGCGGTAAAATATCGCTGATAGCTGAAATTTTCTTGTCTGTGATTAAAATATATGGATTTTCAATCACTGCTTGCTGACGAGTGGCGTCGGTCATCATATAAGCGCTCACATAACCTTGATCAAACTGCAGCCCTTCAACCACTTCTTTTTCCAGCCCAAGTGTTTTGGATTCTTCAACTGTGATAACGCCATCGCGACCAACCAAATCCATTACTTCAGCAATTAAATTTCCGATTTCTTTGTCGTTGGCGGAAATTGAAGCCACTTGGCTGATTTCAGCTTTGCCAGATACTTCTTGGCTCAAACTTTTCAAGCTTTTAATCACCGCTTGGGTAGCTTTCTCGATCCCGCGACGGATTGCCATAGGATTGGCGCCAGCCGCGATATTTTTCAGCCCTTCATTGATAATATGTTGCGCCAGCAGAGTGGCAGTAGTTGTTCCGTCCCCTGCCACATCGTTGGTTTTGGTGGCAACTTCTTTCACCATT
>Ga0210042_1001274_pt1 | contig 21123 bp, 18 predicted proteins | sample CryGeymeta201518_FD_183982 | JGI IMG/M metagenome (GOLD analysis project Ga0210042, IMG submission 183982) | Groundwater microbial communities from Crystal Geyser aquifers in Utah, USA - Crystal Geyser metaG 2015-18 (SPAdes) (version 2) | ecosystem: Environmental > Aquatic > Deep subsurface >... | reverse complement strand
CAACAACCTGAACATTTCTTACATCTTTTCTTGTAACTTTTATTCACTCTTGTAAAAGTAAAGGAGTATTTGGCTTTACAATACCAAATACTCCTTATTTTAGCCACACACTATTTTCTATTATGCCGTTTTTCAGGAGATTCCTGATCTTGTGAAAAATAAATTTACAGAGGTTTCTTGAGAATTACATTTGAGTTTTCTTCGTTTCTTCATATTATCTTCTCTTTCCTATTTCTTCATAAGAATCTATGCTTAAAATAACCTGAGATCAACGTCTTTCCTGAGCTGTCGAAATAAGCGGTTCCAAAAATGCGGCACTTCCGCTCATCGCTGCAAGCCTCCTGCTCGAAAAAGTAACACTTCATAATGTTCCTCGGATTGGAGATATTTTCTCGCTTCTGGAAATTATTAAGAGTCTCGGCGTAACGGTGGATTTCACGGAAAATACCCTCGTTATGGATATGTCCAAGATATCCCTCACCGGAATGAATCGCGAACTTATGAAGAAAATCCGTGCTTCTATTCTGCTTCTCTCTCCGCTTCTCTATCGTTTTGGTGCGGTAGATATTCCGTTTCCAGGTGGTTGTAATATCGGAAAACGTCCGATTGATGAGCATTTGAACGGACTTCGCGAAATCGGGTACAGTTCCATGGACAGCGATGAAAGTATCCATCTTTCTGGGAAACTCCAGGAAGGGGATAAAAACCTCTCGGTAGGCTTTGCTGTTACCGCTACAGAAAACCTCATAACTGCCAATGTTCTGCGTTCCGGTCACACTCAGATCCACCTCGCCGCCATTGAACCACACGTAGCAAATCTCGTCGATTTTCTCCGAAAACAGGGAGCGAATATTACTATTAATTACGATCATACCATCGATATAATCGGTGTAGAAAAGATAAATCCTGTTTGAGAATTTTCTGTCGTTCATGACTATATAGAATCTGGAACTTTTGTGGTTCTCGGAGCACTCGCAAGTCAGGAATATATCGATATCCATCATGCCTGTATTTCCGGACTCACGAGTTTTCTCGGAAAATGTCAGGAAGTCGGAGTACGATTCGAAGACCGAGGAAACGACACACTCCGTGTATTCCGAAGCGAACACTTAAAAGCAGTAAAATTCCAGACCAATATCTTCCCTGGATTTCCGACCGATCTCCAGTCCGTGTTCTGCATACTCCTTTCGCAAGCGGAAGGAGTTTCCCGAGTTCAGGAAATAATGTTCGAATGACGACTCAACTTCCTCGTGGAACTCGAGAAAATGAAAGGACATCCAGCACTTATGAATCCACACGAAGCGCTCATTTTCGGACCGACACATCTTCGCGGAGCGACTGTGTCCAGTTGGGATCTACGAGCCGGAGTTGCTATGATTATAGCCGGACTTATCGCCACAGGCGACACGTTCATCACCAATGTCGAATACATCGAACGAGGATATGAGGATATCATCGGGAAGATTGGGAAACTGGGCGTACAAATAGAAAGAACCGAATAATTCGGTTCTTTTTTTAAATGAGATTACTTGGAAAAAATGATTGTGGCGAGCGTTTCGAGAGTTTCTTCCAAAGTGGTATTGATAATCTTGTGATCGTAGAAATCCTGTTCTTCCATTTCCATAAGCGCATTTGCGAGACGGAGTTCCATATGATCGGACTGTTCCGTTCCGCGTCCCGACAAACGAAGTCTGAGCTCATCGATAGACGGAGGAAGGAGAAAAAATGTCTGAACAGTATACCCTCTGTGTTCCAAAAGCGGTTTCAGATGAACCATTCCTTGAGGATCCACGATATAGAGCGGATGTTTCCCGAGTTTCACAATCCGTTCCAATTCCTGAAAAGTCGAACCATAATAATTTCCGTGCACCAAAGCGTACTCGATCATATCGCCCGAATCGATGCCGGATTGGAAATCTTCACGGGGGAGAAAATAATAATGTTTTCCGTGTTCTTCACCTTCGCGTTTGGTACGGGTTGTAGTCGTGACAATCTTTTCCAGATAATCGGCATGCTTCGTATGAAGCGCTTCCCAAACGGTCGTCTTACCAACTCCTGACGGTCCAGAAAGGATAAGAATATGCGGAGAATTTTGTGTCATAAAGAGAAAGAGAAAAATATTTTTGGGAATTATAGAGAAAAAGTACAAAAAAGAAAGTCCCGAGAAAAGAAAAACCCCATGTTCGCATGGGATTTTTCTGAAAAGCAGATTTTTTCCGAGAGTTCCACTAACTACTTTATATTCACTATTTTCCCATTCACTCGTCCAAATACCTCAGGATGATAGAACTCGAAGGCTCTGGAAGGAAGGAGTTGATAGGTTCCTGTATGTGTTGGTCGGATCAAGTATCCGAAGGTATAGACTCAGACTTCCATGGCTCGAAGCGTTCCGAAGTAGCGGTCGTTCTGGAATTCCTCATGTTCGAAGATAGACTCCTGGGTATTCTGCACATTTTCCGTTCCCAAATCCGGATTTACGAGCTCAGATCCGGATGGGATAAACCCTTCGAATGCGACCATATCGCGTGCTTCTCCGGTGATTATCCGGTTATGCACATACACGAGTTTTCCGACTATGAAATTCTCCAGTGGTTTCAGATATGTGACGGTTTCTTTCGGATATTTCAAATCCTTGAAATCAATAGTTCCGTCTGTATATTTCAACCATTCTTCGTCTTTCGCTTTTTTGATACTCTTATAAGTATCGTAATCGTAATACATTTGTTCCACGAAGAATCCCTCATCGCGAGCCGTCACGTCTTTCGCGGGAATCTGGTAATTCATAGCAATATCATAATAGAGATTTCCTTGACCGGTGCGCTCGAGATGAAGATTGGAATTGTCCTGAAATTTATCCAGATCAATCACTTTGGAAAATATTTCAAGTTTGTTCTTTTTGTCAATTCCCTTCTCGTCAATCGGAGTGGTATCGAGTGAAAGTTTCGCTTGCATATTCACATCTTGGAGTTCTCCAATTGCTCGCATAACGTGTGCGAGAGAACGAACTACATTCGAAGTATCAGCAGTAGAACCGAAACTTCCGTCCTTCTGTTTCTGACCGATTATCCATCGTTCCATCTGGTCGGCAATCTGTCCATATTCTTTCAGAGTATCTGGTCCCATAATAGAAAGAGTTTCTATGAATCTCGTCGTCGCCGTGAGCCGTGAACCTGCGAGAGAACTTCCGAGAAATGCTCCACGTGGATTATACACGAGGCCATTGGAAATGATAGATTTTATTTGTTCGTCTGCGAGTTTTCGGAGTGTATTTTTTTCTTCTTTGGAAATGGAATTGATTCGGAGAAGCTTGGCAAGTACGCGAGTTTGATTAACTTGCGTCAAACTGTCGGCTTTATCGAAGGAAAGAAGTTTATACATCTTGTACGCTTCGTAGTCTTGGATTGAATTATCAAGAATGGATTCGATGGTCGCAAGCCGAACGGATATATCCCAACCACAATCTTTATTATCGAAACAATACGGTCGTTTATTTTCGTAGAATTTTGCTTTCAGATATCCAATCGCTCTTTCCATCATCGTATCGTTCGGAGTATATCCGATGGAGCGAATCTCGGAAAGTGCCGAAACAAGGGAAATAGTGAGCGGATAATCGTCGTATTGACTGTCTATCCAATATCCGAATCCACCATTTAATCGCTGGAAGTTCTTAATCTCTACGAGATATCCTCTGATAACTGTGTCAAGGCTTCGTTCCTGGTATCCTTGATATTGATCAATATATTCTTTCACTGTTTTTGTCTTGAGATCGAACGATACTTTGACGCTGTCGTACAACTGTTTCAAATACACGGTCGGCATGATTGCCGAAGTGCGTTGCTCAGAACATCCGTACGGAAATGATTTCAGATATTCGATCCCAGAAAGTATATTTGGTAATAAACTCGCTGCATAACTAACAGTCACAGAACCGCCATTCTTTCGGATATCGCTCGAAAGTTGGATTTTCTCATCTGCACTAGCAGTAGTTTTTCCGACAGTCGCAACTGTTTCTCTGGTAGAAGTTGCAGTAATCGGAAGTATATTTTCTACTTCATCAAGTTCACCCGAATCTTTCGCTATGGCTTTGAATGTGATTTTACTGAAGAACGGTTCCGTAGTAGAAAGAGGAATATCTGCAATCATCGCTTCAAATGGTACAATATAAGATTCGCCGTTTTTGACATATACCGTTCGATTCGGACTTTTTACGGTCATATTATCAGCTACTATGGACACATCGAAACTCTGGTCACGACCAGTCTTGTTGAATACGACCGGAGAAAAAGTAACCATATCAGCAGAACCGAGGAATCGTGGAAGGTTTTCATTTATCACCACGGTTTTTGTCGTCATAATCTTTTCGGTTGCGAGCCCGATTCGATTCCCGAGTGTCGTCGAAACGAGCGCTTCAACCACCCAAGTTGTGAGATTATCCGGTAATATATCGGTAATAATTGTATATTTTCCGTCTTTATCGGTGATAAAGTCGGCTTGCCAGAAGGCAGTATCTTTGAAAATTCCGCGCTTTTTGGTGCTCGAACCTCCTTTCGTTCCCTCGCCCGCTCCTCATTTCTCCCCAAGAGAAACGTCCTTCACTTCGAGTTTCTCGATAAGATTCACGAGAGAAATATACGTCTCGATTCCAAGATATCGTTTCATATCATAGAAGAAGGCAAAAGGGTTCTTGAGAGGATTCCCCGCAAGCGCTAATAGACTTTCATCTACAAGAGAGATGCTTCCATTCGCTCCGATAACAGGTTTCCCTTCGTTATCTTTTACAGCAATGGTCAATTTCACTTTGTCTCCGGGGAGATACTGTTTCTTCTCGGGAGTTATCGTTACAGAAAGTTTCTTTGGATCGGTCGTGACTTTCATTACTGCAAGTGCCCGTTTAAATACTGGCAATTTCGCACTAGTATCCTGCCCGATGAGAAATACTTTCACGTAGAAATTCGGTACATAACTTTCTTTTATCGGTATTTCGATTCGAGGGGTTGTGCTGGTGATATCACGAACGAAAGAATCGAGAACTCCGTCGTCTTTCTCGATAGTTACGAACATTTTTCCATTTGAAACTGGAGATTTGAGTGTGAATGCCGCAGTTTCTCCGACTTTCATCATAGTTTTATCGGCGATAAGGTCGGTTACAGAATTATTTCCGTCATTCCAATATACCGTATTTTCTCCTGATATATAGAGAATGGACGAGGAAATGAACGTCTGTTTATTTGCTCCAGTATACATCGCTCGGATTTCATATTCTCCATCGCCAAGCGTGGTGAATGTTTCATTAAACTCTCATTTATTGTCTGAAGAAACGGTTTTCTCGGATTCTTTCTTTTCCTCTATACTGGATTCATTATAAAAAGTTCCATCAACCCCCTGTTTCTTTATTTCCTTCCATTCTCGTTTCCAGAGCTCTAGTTTCACGCTTCGTCCAGAAAGTCCTTTTGCATCATAATCGAGCACCACACCAGCTACTTTCACTCCATCTTTTTTTAGATTCCAATACGGAACTTTTATCCCGACATATGCATCAGTCGTATGGAGAATCTGACTTGTGCTATTGGAAACAGTTTTCCGGGTATCGGGATCGGTAATCTCGATATTGTAGGTGTATATTTTTTCTCCGACGGTAGTATCGGTATTGTTCGTTTTCGGATAAGCGTATTCGATTCTTGCTTCTCAGGAATTATCAAGCCGTCCAGTCGAAGAGAGAACGAGATTATCGCCATAAGCGCAAGATCCCCAGTAGATGCAATTAAAATAATCAGATCCTTTTCCAAACTGATAATCCTGGTAATCTTTGGCATTGAAAAAATACGATTGCGTAAGGACGGAATAATTGTAATCCGCATTTACGAGCCGTCCTCCGAAATAGTATTCGGAAGAAAAAGAAATCTGAGCTCTGTCTCCGATGGAAACATCATTTTTATCGGCCGCGATATTCACTTTGAAAGTTGGCTTCTTATAAGCGAACACATAGAATTCGCCATTATTATAAACGAAAATATTATCGATTCCGGCATAGAATTCAAAATGATAATGCCCAAGTGGCATATCTTTCGGGAGGACGAATGATCCGTCGAAATTAGAGTTCTTGTCGGTTTTCATATCCATCTCGGTAAGAACGATTCCATTCTCATCCACGACTTTCAATTTTCCAGTCTTGGTTGGAGAACTCTTGTATCCGTCGAAGTTGAACTGTCGGAGAAGACCTTTGAAAAATACTGTATCTCCCGCTCGGTAGAGCGGACGATCAGAATAGAGATAGAGATAATCTTTCGTATAACTATCTTGTCCGGCTATGTATTTGAAATCATAATTAGAAACCTGATCACTTCCCTTGTTTAAAACTCCAAAAAACTGGTTGTTTTTGGCGATAAGCAATTCAAGTTTATTGTCCGGGTCGGAAACTTCATAATAATTCTTCGTCGCATTCCATTTAATGGAAAATGATTTCGGTTCCAATACTCCAAGATAATTGCTCACATAGGTATCGAATATCAGATCTGACGGAATAGTTTTTCCATCGAAACTCGGTGCGAAGAGGATTTTCGTATTATTTGCATTTTCGAGAACGAGAGCAAGATTGGACCGGATAAAAACATGAAGAAATTCCCGTTCCGTATCCATATATCCATTTGATACACTATTGAAAGCGCCGACTGAAGCCCGAACGAGGAGAAATGGACTATTACTCGCAGCGCCGAGAATATCTTTTTCCACATCGAACTTGTTCGGAGTTATGTTCCAGAAACGATTCTTGAGCGGAATAGTCTTTTTTATATTTTTCGTACAAACTGGATTATAATTACTCTGGTAATTTTTGCTCAGATAATCCCTGTAACCAATCGCGTCCATCTCGCACACCTCTACATTTGCCTGATGAGCATTAATCGACATAAGATTCAGAACTATCGGAAGATTGCTCGGGATAATCTGTACCGGTTTATTCAAAGACGAATAGAGATATATGTCTTTCGGAGCGATATCAACAGTTTTCACTTTAAATGATACGTCTTTTCCGAGTTTATTTCCGTAAATATCCTCGAGAGTTGCAGGAACGGTAATGGAATATTCTTTGCGCGGTTCCAGACGGGTTCCGAGAATATAACTTATCTGTCCCGGACGTTGAGCGCAGCGATAGGTCTTAGTATTGGTCTGCCAATCCATCTGCCCATCGACGATTAGATCGTGGATCTTGGAAACAGGAATCGTCCGAAATGAATCATACATAGAAGAATAAAACCCGTTCGTATCCAGATTCGTACTGGTATAAATACAAGTTTCAGTATTACTTAGAAATGCGTTTCCGAGAATCTCAAATTTCGGTGCAGTTTTATAGGTTTTTACTACATCAGATGGGATGGAATTATTCGCTTTCTTATTTATGACAAAATTGTAAATAGTACCGTTTTCGAGAGAAACCGTCGGAGTAACATCGACCATATGTTTATTCTCTTCTTCGCCGATGGTATTTCCGTGTTCATCGTACTTCGGTTGTTTTACGTATGCAAGGGTGAAATCGACCGTTTTTCCAGAAGCGGTTCTAAGAGTGAAGAGGTTCTTGTCTAAACTGACTTCCGACATAAAAGTTTGTCGAAAGAAAACCTTTTCCGTAGGAAATAGATCGGTGAAAGGAAATCCATATTTACTATTGTATTCGCGAGTATCGGAAAGAGTTCCAGAAGCATTGTACATTTTCTGATATACTTGAGATTGGGAAAGAAAATCCGATCCTCGAACGGTTACATTATAATCCGCCACGAGTGACTCAGTACCGTATTTTGGTTTCAAACCTTTCTTGATGGTGATACGATAATCGGTGGAATACAGAAATGAAACAGAGAGAGAAGCAACGATAAAATGTGTTTCACTTTCTCTATTGTCCTTGTTCTTTACAGGCACGATATTCGCTTGCATCGTATCCTTTCCTTTTATGAGAGTGAGATTCGCAAGAAGATCCGAAACACTTACCGGTGCAGTCGTAATAAGCTCGATTCCGTTCTTGGGATCGAATTCCAGAGAAGCGACAGAAACGGAAAGTTCCGGTGTGACAATATCATCCTCGAGCGTATTTATAAGCGGATAGAGAAGTCCCGGAACATCGGAGACTTTCAAATGGTATTTCGTCGCCATCTCCAGCGGTTTAGATGGGATGAATTCGAGAACATTTCCATTGGTCCACTTGCATTTTCCCTCCACTTTCGGAGTAATTTCAAGCGGACAAGGGAGTTTATCCCTCGCGTCCAAATTGGTCAGTGGAACCATCGGAATATTAAAAAGGACGACGATATTCTGTCCGAGATTTTCGAGCTTTCCAGATGGGAGAATCTTTGTTGATTCCGCTCCAGCGATAGCTTCAATAGTGAAAATCTGTTCGTTTCCGAGAGTCTTTCCATAAACGGAGCGGATATCGGAACTGATGGTCAATGTGTATGTTTCTCCGATGGCGAGATTCTTGTCGAGCGCATAAGAAACAGTATTTCCGTCCTTTAGATTCGCTTTTCCTTCGACAAAAGGACTGAGTGTTATATTCTTGGTCGTGAGAGAAGCAGGATCGAGCGCAGTCGAAAAGACGATATCGATGCTTTTCGTGTTAAATGGAATCTTTCGATATTCGAGAGAGAAATTCGCTCCAGATACCATTGGAACCATCCATCGTTTAGTAAGTTCCTGGTAACCGAGATATCCTCCAATCGAGATAATTGCAACCATGGTCGCGACAACTCCGGAAAGAATACGTTTATCTGTCATAATCTTCATACGAAGATTAGCGAAAAAATCTGGAAGTTTCATAAGGAAAGAGTTTAAAAAATACCTCTATTTCAAAAACTGAAGTGTTCAAAATTCCGCGCTTTGCGGGAGTAAACCCATTGCTTCAATGATAAACCATCATAAAAAAATACCTCTCTGCTTATATTATAGAGGTATTTTAGGATTTGCAAGGAAGAGTTTGCGATAGGTTTATTCCTTTCGAATACGTCATTTGAACGCATTAATAAGCGTAATATCGTCGGCGTATTCGATATAGCCGGCGTTCGGAAGACCTTTGGAAAGCCTCGTAAGGCTGATATTTTTTCTCGGTATGTTCTCTTCGATATAGAGATTAGTTGCTTCGCCTTCTATATTCGGATTCGTTGCAATAATAAGTTCCGTAATATCAGGGGTGTTTTTTACCCGATCGAAAAGCTCTGTAAAATGAAGCGTATTCGGCATTCGTCCATGAATAGGAGAAATAGAGCCTCCGAGGATATGGTAATATCCATGGAAAATCCCGAGACGTTCGATGGAAAGCATATCGAGATAATCTTCTACCACACAGAGAACATTCTTATCTCTATTTTCATCGGCACAGATAGTACAAACAGTCCGATTACCGTCGGTAAGCCCGAAACATACCTGACAATCATGGACTTCTGTCTGGAGTTTCTCGAGTTCTCTGGCGAAGTTCTTCATATACGAACTATTCGCTTTCAGCAAAAAAAACGCGAGTTTTACCGCGGTCTTTTCGCCGATTCCCGGCATATAGGAGATGAAGTCAATGAGACGCTTAAGAGTTTCTGGCACAGAGGAAATTAATTAATAATGAAAATTAAAAATTAATAATATTTTCATAAAAATAGGTTTCTCAAAAGCGAAGTAATTTGAGTGCAAATCGAGAACCGGAGCGAATCGTACGACTGTACGGAGAACGAGGAAACGGAGATTTAAACACAAAGAACGAGTTTTTCAGAAACCTACTACTTATTAAATGTGAGATGTGAATCCTTGAGAACAAGATACCCTGGAGAATCCACACTTTCCATTTTTTCAATCATATTATTGGAAGTGAGTGTGTCGAGCGATTCCGCTTCAGCAATACGGATATTTATAAGGTTTTCTTCGAAAGTAAGGTTCTTTCTGGTAATTTCAAGATTACGAATATTATATCCTTTCGTGGCATTTATATTGAGAACCCATACGTAGTAGATTCCAAGAGCTCCAATCATGAGAAGTGCGAGAACATATGTTTGAGTGAAACTAAACCGATAATTCTCCCGAGTTGTCTTTCTTTCGGAGAAAAATGGGAATGTACCACGCTTCATTACTAATATGTTTGCATTCATGGATTCCAAATACCATTAAGAGATAAAATTTTGGGTTTATCTTTTCTCTACTATTCGAAGCTTGGCGCTTCGACTTCGCTTATTCTGTTTCATCTCCTCTTCCGTTGGAAGGAGTGGTTTTTTGGTTACTTTTTTGAGAATAGCAGGAACCGTGTCCTGTCCAGTAAATTCATCACGCTCTGCTTGTAAGTATTCAGCAAATATCTGTTTTACGAGTCGGTCTTCGAGTGAGTGGAATGTTATGACAGCACATCTTCCTCAAGGTGAGAGAAGATTGACTGTATCTTTAAGGGAAGTTTCTATGGATCCGAATTCGTCATTGACAGCAATTCGTATTCCCTGGAAACTTCTGACAACCGATTTCGGGTCATAACTCGTCTCTTCGATAAGCCTCGTAAGTTCTTCCGTCGTTTCTATCGGTTTAATCTTTCGGGTTTTGACTATCGCTTCTGCGATAAATCGAGCTTTCGGTTCTTCTCCATATATCCGGAGCATTTCTATGAGTTCTTTTTCGTTTGCGTGGTTTATGATATCACCAGCAGTTTTCCCACCATGTTCGCGGTCGAATCGCATATCGAGCTTCCCAGTAAACCGGAAAGAGAACCCGCGATCCGCGTCATCGAAGTGAGCGGAGGATACTCAGAGATCGTAACATACGGCTGTAACCGTGTCGATACCAAGTTCCGAAAGTTTTGTTTTTATATCCTTGAAGTTCGCATGGATGCAATGGATAGTAATTCCATTGTCTCTTGCAAAACATCCAACACTTTTTTCAATGGTTTCTTTGGAGCTACTCAGATTGTCATTATCGAGGTCAAACCCGACGAATATATCTCAAGTATGAAGTTTTTTTATAATTCCTACAGCATGTCCTCCAAGTCAGAGGGTGCAATCAACCACGATATTTCGCTTTGTAGTGCTCAAATTGAGACTATCAATATATTCATGGAAAAGTACAGGAATATGTCAGAAACTTTTTTCGTCCAAATTGTCAAAAAGTGATGAAGGGGAAATAAAATATTTCCTGTGAAAGAAATTATCCTTTTTTCCTCTATTGTCAAACGAAAAGATGTTTTTCTTTTTAAAAAATCTATTGACAAATATTCTAAAATATTTATTAGAAACAGAAAGTTTCTGACATTTTTTGGACAATTTCCATATTTTTATGTAAAAAAATGTTAAAAAACAAAAGAAACTCGAGAAATCTTTTGACATACTTTTCATACTTAGTATACTATAACATACTTTTTTATCAGTATAATATACTTTTTTATCAGTATAATATACTTTTTTATCAGTATAATATACTTTTATGGATTCACAAAAATGTTCGGAAATCACGCAAGAATGCGATGTTAAGATGTATGGAAGCGTAACAGTTGGGACAAAAGGGCAAGTTGTTATCCCAAAGGATATCCGGGAAGATCTCGATATTAATCCCGGCGATACTCTCGTAGTTCTTACAAAACACGGAAAAGCTATCGGTATGATTAAAACCGATGATATGGAGGTATTTATGGAATATATGAAAAAAGAGATGGGAAAATAAAAAATCTCTAAAAATACTTGATTATATTTTATAATATTTAATGCTCTTTTTATGCCTAAAAAAACCATTGCTCTTGCGTTTTTTATCCCGCTTCTCCTCTCAAGTTGCGGAAGTACCACTGAAACAGTGAAAACGGAAGTAGCGAGAAAATCAGTCACTACCGAAACGGTAAAATTGGATTATTTTACCGAGCGCGTGAAACTCGTGGGAAAAGTGGCTCCACTCAAAGAAACAACCGTTTCTGCACAAGTAGCCGGAGTGGTGAAATCACTCAATGTAAATATCGGAGATAATGTAAAGAAAGGAGATATTCTTGCAACGCTTGATTTCAGTACAACAGCTATCAATGCGAATCTCAATAATGCTGCAACTGCTTATTCTAATACACTCACAACTTATGATCTCGCGAAAGAATCTACGAAAAATGATTTAGAAAATGCACGTATCGCTCTGGAAAATGCACGTATCAATAAGGAGAATACATATATATCTACGGAGAAACAACTTCTCCTAGCGCAGACTCAGCTTGATAATATCCTTACTCAGAAAGGAAATACCGAAAAAACTACAACTCTTTCTGTTTCTCTCGCGACAAAAACCCGCGATCAAGCAAAAACCGCTCTTGAGAATTTTGAAAAAACTTCTAAAGATACACTTACGCCTACAAAAGGAGATACTTCTGGACTTCTCTCAAATACACAAGTTTCTATGGAAAATGCTCTCATTACTATAGATAGTGCTATTACTCAAGCAGATATTATTCTCGGTATCACCAACTTAAATAAAGGTTTCAACGATAGTTATGAAACCTATCTCGGAGCAAAAAATACCACACTAAAAACTCTTGCCGAGAATAATTTCCATAAAGTCTACAACACATACCATGTAGTTTTGGATGCAAAAAATACATCAAATGGAGCAACAAATATACGACTCGCGGATATTATCACTCTTTTAAATGAGTCTATTTCTTTATACGATTCGATCGTATCGGTATTTGATAATTCCATTGTTTCGAATCAATTTCCACAAACTTCTCTTGATGCACTCAAGGCAACTATAAGTGCGAAACAATCTGTTCTTACACAAACAAATTCTTCTCTTGTAGCACTCAGTAATTCCATTATTACCACTCGAACGCAGCTCGAAACCGCTCTCACGATTGCAGAAACGAGTCTTCAAAATGCCATAGCGGGAAGTATTTCTAGTCTCGATGGTATCACAGGAACCGAAACACTTACTCGAACACAGCTCGAAAATACCATTGCAACCGTTAAAAATGCTCGCGATAATGTGGACAACGCATTGAAAATTGCTGAATCCCAGTATACCAGTACTCAAGCGAAACTTCAGAGCCAGCTCACAGGCGTAAAATCACAGCTCGATGCTTCAAAAGGACAAAAAGACCTAGCGGGAATCCAGGCGGAAAATGGACTCATTCGTGCACCGTTCGACGGAGTAATCCTCACGAAAACTGTAGAACTCGGTACTCTCATCAACCCGGGAACTCCGGTCTTTACTCTGTGAGACGATTCTAGTCTCGTAGTTCGAACGGATGTAAATCCTGATATTATCGGATCGCTTCTGATAGGTCAGGAAGTTACTATAACAAAAGATTCCAAAACTTTCACGGGAGCTATTTCTCTTCTCGCTCCCGGATCCGATTTACTTTCTCGGATGTTTCGAGTAGAAATTATTTTTCATGATACGGTACAATCCAAGGAAATCTTTCATATCGGAGATTTTACGGACGTATTTATCAATCGAACGATATCGGACACGAAAAGTATTAGTATTCCATTTTCCGCGCTTACTAGTGACGGTCAAGGATGATTCATTGTCTCTACGATTGGAACCGGAAATATCGCAACAGGAAAAGCAGTGAAGATTGGAGCCCAAAACGAATCTCGTGTCGAGATTCTTGACGGATTATCGGAATGAGACAAAGTAGTAATTTCCGGAGCGCTCAACTTACAAGATGGAGATGTGGTCCAAGAATAATCAAATAATTTCTCAAATAATTCTCTATTATGTCCAAAAAAACTCAAGAATCCCTGTATCTCGAGAAGCTCACCTACGACCCGAAACTTGATGATTCATGGTTCGCGTTCTTTATCGACCGTAAACGTTTTTTGTTTCTTCTAATTATAATCATCTGTATCGCTGGATATCTCGGGCTCAAAGCGCTGCCACTAGAATCCCAGCCGGAGGTGAGTATCGGTATTGGGGTGGTGTCTGTGGTGCTCCCAGGCGGAAGTCCTGAGGTTATGGAGGATCTCGTAACCAAGAAACTCGAAAAAGAAATTTCGAAGATCAAGGGAATCGATACGATGAATTCGACTTCTATGAATTCGGTTTCTGTGATTAGCGTGCAATTCAAATCCGATACCGATATCGCGACAGCGATGCGCGATCTGAAGGATAAAACAGATCTCGTGAAACCGAAACTTCCAGCAGATGCCAAAGATCCGGTCGTAAAGGAAATATCATTCGACGATACACCGATTTGGACGTTTTCCCTCGCAGGAAAATACGACGGATTCAAACTTCGTAAATTTGCGACAATTATTCAGGAGGAACTCGAAAAAAATGTACTTGTCTCGGAAGTTAGTATTTCAGGATGAGATGAAACAGAATACGGAATATTTATCGATCCGAAAAAACTCGAGGCTTTCGGGCTTACTATAGGAGCAGTAAATAACACACTTCAATCTCTCAATTTTACAATTCCGATTGGTCAGTACGATATCGGAAGCTATACTCATTCGTTTAATGTCGATGAGCGATATTATACCGTTGCTTCACTCCGAGATCTTATTATAGCGAAAACTGGTACGACTGGAATTATCCGTCTCTCGGATATTGCCCGAGTCGACGAAGTCGCAAAGAAACGCACGACTATCGCACGACTCTCCGATAAATGAAGCAGTCCAGAATCAGCAGTTACACTCGGGGTTGTAAAGAAAAAAGGTGGTTCGATTGTTAATCTCGTTACCGAAGGAGAAGCAGCCATTGAAACTCTGAAAAAATCTGGAATAATTCCTTCGGATGTTATTATTACGACTGTTCTCGATCAATCGGAGCGTATCAAGCTCGATCTCGCGCATCTCATCCGAGATGGACTTATTACGGTTGTACTTGTTTTCATTACACTTTTTCTCATCATCGGAGTTCGGGAAGCGCTTGTTGCTGGAGCTGCGGTTCCACTCGTATTTCTCATCACTTTTGCAGTAATGTCCGCCTTCGGACAGACACTGAATTTCCTTTCGATGTTCGCACTCATCCTATCACTCGGACTTCTGGTTGATGATGCTATAGTCGTTATTTCCGCTTTCAATCAATATCACCGAACTGGAAAATTTACTCCAAAACAAGCAGCGCTTCTGGTTCTACGAGATTATAAACAAGTACTTACTTCAACGACACTTACGGTTGTGTGGATATTTTCCGCGATGCTTTTTATGACCGGACTTATCGGGAAATTCATTTTTTCGATTCCATTTGTAATTACTGTTACGCTCATTGCTTCGTTCATTATAGCGCTTACTATCAATCCAGCGCTTGCGGTGGTGTTTGTTGGACATTCCGCGGAAAAAAAGAAATCGTCCCAATGGTCAAATATCCTTAATAAAGGGCTTATCTCTATCCATCCGCTCGAGGATTTTTATGCCCGAACGATTGATCGGCTTCTCTTGAGTAAAAAAAGGGCAAAGAAATTCCTGATAGGTGTTCTATTTCTCTTTATCTCAGCTCTCTCCCTTCCGATAAGTGGAATATTGAAAAGTGATTTCTTTCCAAAAACCGATCAAGATCTTATGTTTATTAATATCGAAGCGGAAGCGGGGACGAAACTCGATGTAACTTCCGAGATTACGAAACAAATCGAAGAAATTCTCATAAAAGAAAAAGAGATCGCAAGCTTCTCGACTGCCATCGGATCGCAAGTAGCGGTCGGAAAATCAACTGGAGGAAGTACGAGCGGATCGAACTTTGCCGGTATTTCCATCAATCTTGTTAAAAAAGAATACGGACGAGAGGAATTATCTCTGTCAATTGCAGAGCGTCTCCGAACCAAAATGAAAACAATTACCGATGCAAAGATTTCTGTTGTCGAACTCGCTGGAGGTCCTCCAGCAGGAGGAGACTTTGAACTCAAAATATCGGGTGCAGATTTCCGTGTTATGGAGAATATCGCAAATGATGTAAAGAAAATTCTTGCGACCGTTCCGGGAGCTATCAATATAGAAACCTCCCGAAAACCGCTTCCGCTCGAGTTTCGTCTTTCGTTCGATTCGACGAAACTCGCACTTTATAATCTGACACTTCCTCAGGTTTCACTCTTTCTCAAGAATGTAATCGATGGAACCGATGCGACGACTATCTATAAAGGGAATGATGAAATAGCCGTTCGAACCCGTTATGAAACGAGCTCAACTGATACAATTGATAAGATTAAGGATTTGAAAGTAAGAAATAATTCAGGACAAGATGTATTTATCCGTGATATATTAAAAACAGAATTTGAACCGTCGGTATTCTCTATTTCTCGAATAGACCAGAAACGAGTAATTTCTGTTACCGCTTCGGCTGCGGGTGGTGCAACTGCAACATCTTTGCTTGCCGGATTTACAGAAAAGACAAAAGACTATAAAATCCCAGCAGGATATGAATTTTCAACCTGAGGAGCTAATGAAGAAAATGCAAAATCAGTACAATCGCTTCTTATCGCTATGGTATTCGGGATGTTTTTTATCGTTGCGACGCTCGTAATACTTTTTGATTCTTACAAACAATCAATAATGGTTCTCGTAACGATTCCCCTTTCTCTCATCGGAGTATTCTACGGACTCACACTTTTCGGACAACCACTTTCGTTTCCTGGACTTATCGGACTGGTTGCGCTTTTCGGTATCGTTGTCCGCAATGGAATCATTCTCTTCGATAAAATCAATCTGAATCGTCGCGAAGGAATTCCATTCCGTGAATCGGTTATCGATGGAGGAAAATCCCGTCTGGAACCTGTATTCCTCACCTCAGTCTGTACTGTCCTCGGTATGATTCCTCTCACTCTCAGTAATCCAACCTGGACATCGCTCGGTCTCTCGATTATATTTGGGCTTTCCGTTTCAACTGTGTTCACACTCCTCGTTTTGCCAGCACTCTACTTTTTGGTAATAAAAGAGAAATAATTAAAACCATAATAAAATCCCCGCTTGAGCGGGGATTTTATTATGGAAACTGAAAGAATTAATCATCATCATGTTCTCTTTCTCATTCTCTTGTATATTCTCTTTTACGTTCTTCTTTATATTCTGATGTTGTTGTAGTTGGAATAGAAATCCCCGATACTGAGGACGTATCTCATCCTGAAGAATTACTTACCCCTCCTCATCATAAGGAAGTACCTCCGCTATTTACTGAAGAAGATTCTTCAAGTTTTAAATCGACTGGTGGTGGAATAACTGGAATAAGTGGAGCTATTATATCAGAGTCATCTGATTTTGATTCAGATCTCTCTTTGGATTTTTTATGTTTTGAAATAACATTTTTAACTTCCTCTAAAATCTTGTCTTTTTGTTCAGAATTACCGGTTTCCGATTGGAATAGAACTTTTATTTTTTCTGTATTGTCCGAGACAATATTTCTGATTTCTTTAATAACCTGAGTTCTCTGTTCGGAACTACCAGTTGTTGATCGGATCAGTATTTCAGCACCCCCCTCGTTCGAGATTATACTTTTCACTTCTTCGAGAAAATTTTTCTGTGAATTTATATCTGTTCTGGAATCCTTCTCATCTTCTTCATTTGATGCGAGCTTTTTATTTGATTCATTCGATGTAGTCTTTTTATCTTTTTCTTGAATTTTCTTATTAGAAATAGCTTTTTTAGGTTCTTTCTGTTTTAGAGGCGCAGTATTAATACTTGTTCATTCTTTATGAATATCTCCTGAAACAGAAGAAGTGGATCGTTTGTCTTCATTGTCCGATTCGATATGTTTCTGTTTTTCTTTAATATATTCCATACTCGTTTCTATTTCTCGTTCTTTTTCATGGAGAGATTCTTCTATCTTTTTCTTTTCTTCCTTATTGTTTGATAAAGTGTTGATTTGATGCTTCATATCTGCTATTTTCCGACGATTCTCCGTAAGGGAAATATCTTTTTGAATATCATCCATAAAAGTTTCTGATATCTGGAAATCTGTTGGATCTACTGATCATGAAGTAGTAGATACTATCATCTCCTTAGATGCGAGAATTGTTTTCTGAAGGAGAGGTTCATCGAAGAACACGGCAATTTCCTCAGTTTTCGGTACCGTTACCGACAATTCTCACTTGAGACGTTTCATCAGATTTTCATCTTCCCCTTTTTCCTTTACGAGCTTGTTCATATAAATCAGGTCTCGTTTTGTATTGTCTCGGATAAATACATCAGAAAATGCAACTTTTCCAGAAAAAGATTCAATCTTAGTTGTATGCCCAGAATTTGTATAAATAAACTCATTTTCCGGTTTTAATATCTGATATATCGATTCTTTTTTCGCTTTAGGATTATTGTAACGGAGAACTACTCATTCTTTCCCCTTAGTCTGGGAATACGAATCAATAACCGCTACGCTGGTAGTTCCAGTAATGGTTTTCTTTATACGAACGGATGTCCCTTGAACCCCTGCACTGACATCGGAAGTGGAAATAGTAAAAAATGATGTATCGTAGAACGGTTTCAACACACGGGCCCATATATCCCCTTCATTAAGTCTTACTTCGGATCCGGCAGATGCGAGCTTTACGAACGAAAGTTTGGAATTCGCATTCATACGAACGATGGAATTATCGGCAAAAACAATCTCTGCATTTGCATCTTTTCCGGTTATAAGACTATCCCCTTCGGCAAATTGTATTTTCCCTGTTATCGGCGAAATAGTTCCTTTTTGTTCCTTTTTTACATCGCCGTTCCATTGATTTATGTATGCAAGTGCTGTTGCAGAAACAGGATTCGCGATAACCCCAGTAGCAACAGAACTTCCACTTTTACTGATCACTCCGAGTGTTTGTCCGGTAAGTTTATATCCGTATTGCGTTATTTTCTTTCAGGAATTAAAAAAGAATGCTCCTACCACAGCTATCATAAGAAGTACTAGAATAACAGAAGCTGTTATTAATTTTCCATTTTTCATAAAATGAGGCATTATATATAAAAATATGTACTGTGTATACGCTCAATATCTTAAGTAAAGCTTAATTTTTTGCATTTTTTATATTTTTCATCATAATCCTTATATAAATTTTAACGAAAACACATTTACATGATTTTTTTCAAAAAAATAAGAGATATCGGGGCAATTGCATTATTATCAATAATGACGGGGTTGCTTTTTTATTTCATTTTCCGTGGTGCGGTCGGAGTAGATTTTAATACGCTTTTTCTTTATCGAGATAATTATGATACTTCATCGAATCAGATTGTCATTATTAAGATAGATCCGGAGAGTCTCGACGAGCTGCAAAAAACGGATTTCCGAGTACTTTCTCTTTCAAAAACCGTTTATGCAAATCTTATAGAAAAACTCGAATCCTTGGGTGCGCGAGCTATCGGATTCGATATTATATTCGCTAATCGTTCGACAGACGAATTAGTTTTTAAAGAAGCTTTAGAACAATATAAAAATATTGTTATTGGGGCATGGATGAAGGAAAATAATCAAAAAACGATACTTCCGCTCGATGTATACTCCGGAGCGACATGGGGAGTTGTTAATACCAAAATCGAGAAAAACGTTGTTACTACTTTTCGTCCACAACATGTTTCCACTGGAAAAATTATGGAATCGCTTTCCATTGCTGTGTATAGGAAATATCTCGGTGACGATTCTATGGGAATGTTTCTCGATGGAAAATACCAAATAACCCCAATTCGGAGTATACCTATAGATTCTGAACAAAATGTCCGCATTAAATTCTTTCATCCACCAGAAGGATACCCAAGTTATTCACTTTCCGATATACTTCATGATCGAGTTCCCAGAGAAAAAATCGCCGGAAAAGCGATACTTATTGGAGAATACGGAACTCTCATACACGATGCTTTCTTGAGTCCAGTAGATCCAGAACATCTTATGCCCGGGGTTGAATTTCATGCGAATATGCTTGATGGGCTTATCCAAAATAAAACTCTCGAAAAACAAGGGACAAGGGATTTTTTTCTTTGTATTTTCAGCATACTCATTCTTCTTTCTATAATACTCTATCTTCCGTCGACAGGAATATCCTTTCTGTTATTTTGTTTCTATGAAATAATCATATTTATTGTTGGTCGTTACCTTCTCGGACAATTCGGTATATTTATAGATCTTTTCGCGTATACCATAATAGGGCTTTCTACTTTTTTCTCTACAACTTTCTATCGTTATTTTGTTACGAATATAGATCGTCGGCATATCGAGAAGGCATTTTCTCGTTATCTGGCGCCCGATGTCGTAAAACAAATTGCTCTTAATCCAAACTCTTTCAAACTCGGAGGAGAAAAACGAGAAATGACATTCTTTTTCTCGGATATTGCTGATTTTACAACTATTTCCGAGAAACTTGGAACTGAAAAGCTTTTCCATCTGATGCAAGAATATCTCTCTGCTATGACCGATATTCTCATCTCCAACAAAGGAACGCTCGATAAATACATAGGAGATGCGGTAATGGGATTTTTCAACGCTCCCATATACATAGAAAAAAGTGAATACTTCGCCTGCAAAACCGCTCTGGAACAACAGGAATGATTAGTAGAACTGAACAAGAAATGGGAAAAAGAAGGAATTCCGACTATTGTGTCCCGTATAGGTATCAATACTGGGGAAGCAATGGTGGGAAATATCGGATCGGAAGTACGATTCAATTATACTGTTATCGGAGATCATGTAAATCTCGCTTCCCGGCTTGAATGAGTAAATAAAGAGTATGGTACGAAAATATGTGTAAGCGAGAATACCTATGAAAAGACGAAAGAGGATTTCTTCTTCCGAGAGCTTGATATCATTCGTGTAAAAGGAAAAGAGCAGGGAATAAAAATATATGAGCTCGTTGGATATATAAATGATTCTTTTTCTCCAAGAGAAAAATATCGTACTTATGAATCCGCTCTTGCTCTTTATTATAAAGGAGAATATAAAAAAGCTCAGAGTATTTTCGCAAGTAATACAGAAGATATCACTTCTCTTATTATGATGAAACGATGTCAGGATATTCTCTCTGGGAAGATTGAAATGATAGACGGAGTCTATGAAATGAAGACAAAATAAGAATTTTTCTATTAAAAAGCCCTTATCAGATCGATAAGGGCTTTTTAATTATGGGCTTAATAGCAAAAAGTGTGTGGCTGGAATGATAGGTTTTACCCGAGTAGGAGAGAAAGAATCAGTTTGATTTTTCTCTCCTTTTTTAGTCATCTATGTATCCGTACTTTAGATTTCAGA
>Ga0210042_1001269_pt1 | contig 21155 bp, 16 predicted proteins | sample CryGeymeta201518_FD_183982 | JGI IMG/M metagenome (GOLD analysis project Ga0210042, IMG submission 183982) | Groundwater microbial communities from Crystal Geyser aquifers in Utah, USA - Crystal Geyser metaG 2015-18 (SPAdes) (version 2) | ecosystem: Environmental > Aquatic > Deep subsurface >... | reverse complement strand
GTAGCCTGACCAGTTCCTTGACCGCATCTTTAGGCTCACCCGGAATGACCTTGCCGCCTTTCCGTTCGGCTGGCAGTGAAAGAGAAAGAAGTTTCTGTTTTGCCCCCTTCTCTCCAACCTCATCCGGAGAAATCCCGGCGGACGCGGCATCCATGACCTTGATCTCCTTCTTCTTGGCCTTCATGATTCCCGGGAGTGATGCATAACGCGGTTCATTCAATCCCTTCTGCGCGGTAACCAGGGCAGGAAGGGGAAGCTCGAGCGCCTCTTTGCCCCCTTCCACCTCCCGTTCCACGGTGATGCTCTTCCGGTCTTCGGAGAGATCGAGTTTTGTAATCACCGTGGCCTGCGGGATTCCTAGAAATTCCGCCAGGGCCGGCCCCACGAATGAGGCATCATCATCCACGGCCTGCTTGCCGCAGAGGATGAGATCATATTCCATGCCTGAGATGACCTTGGCAAGGAGTTTGGCCGTTGTGTATGGATCGGATCCCTCGAAGGCGACGTCCTTGAGATGGATCCCCCGGTCCGCCCCCATGGCGAGTGCGGTACGGACGGCCTCAGCCGCTCGGTCCGGACCCATTGAGATCACAATGACCTCCCCTCCGGCCTTCTCCTTGATTCGCAGGGCCTCTTCCACGGCATATTCGTCATAGGGATTGACCACATAGGTCAGATCCGCCGTGTCGATCTCTCTTCCGCTGGACGCGATCCTGATCCGGGCCGCCGTATCCGGCACCTGTTTGACGCAGACAATGATCTTCATGATCCTCCTCTCGAATTAGGCCGTCGGCTTTCAGCTTTAAGGGTCTTCTCCAAATTAGTGGATAAGAAGGATTCGAGGGTTGAAGAGCTATAGGGTTCTAGGAATCAAGGGGTCAAGGGTTCAAGTGAACCCCGTTAGAGAGACGAGCTCTCTAACGGGGTGAAATACTGAAACGCAAGCAAAATCTCCAGAGAAAAACACTGGAACCCTTGAACCCTAGGACCCTCGACCCCTTATGTTTTTAGCACTTCACTTGACCCCTGGAATCCTTGACCCCTTGAACCCTTATGTTTCCACCCACTCTTTTGGAGATGATCCGCTTTTAATAGCCGCAGATGAATTTTTTACTTTGCCGTGATCAGTACCTCCCTTTCTTAAGCACGTCCCTTGCAATCACCAGATGCTGGATCTCGTTGGTCCCCTCAAAGATCCGGTTGATCCGGGAATCCCGGTAAAAACGTTCAATGGGCATGTGGGTCATGTATCCCATGCCCCCGTGGATCTGCATGGCGCGGTCCACGATCCAGTCCTGCCATTCGGTGCAGAGAAATTTGACCGTTGCAGACTCCCGGCTGAATTTCTCCCCCCGGTCGGCCATGGACGCCGTGCGATAAACCATGCTCTCCATGGCGTAGATCTTCGCCGCCATCTCGGCGAGATAGAACTGAATGATCTGCTGATCCGCGATGGGTTTGCCGAACTGCCGGCGTTCCTGCGCATGCCGCACTGAAAGATTGAGCATCTCCTTCCCGGCCCCTACGGCCGCGGCGCCCAGCCCCAGCCTCCCATAGCCCAGGGTCGCCATGGCGTTTTTAAACCCATCCCCTGACTTTCCCAGCACATGGGAACGGGGTATCCGCATGTTTTCAAAAATCAGTTCCGCCGTATTGGAGCCCCGAATCCCCATCTTTTTTTCCAGGGTCCCCACGGTGAAACCGGGGGTGTCGGTGGGGACAATGAATGCGGTGATCCCTCCCCTTCCGCCTTTCCCAGGATCGGTAGCAGCGTACAGGATCACGATGTCGGCGATCCCCCCGTTGGTGATCCAGATTTTGCTCCCGTTGATGACAAAGTCGTCTCCATCCTCCACGGCGGTGGTGCGGATGCTTCCCGCATCGGAACCGGCGCCGGGTTCGGTCAGGGCGAATGCCCCGAGCTTCTCCCCTCTGGCCATCGGAACCAGAAATTTCTGCTTCTGCTCCTCGGTCCCATCCAGCAGGATCGGCATGCACCCGATGCTCTGGTGTGCGGCGATGGTGATGGCGAAGCTCGCGCACCCATGGGAGAGTTCCTCCATCATGATGCAATAACCCACCTCGCCGAATCCGCTCCCTCCATAAGCCTCCGGGATCGCGATCCCCATCAGGCCGTTTTCCACCCCTTTTTTAAGAAGCTGAGCCGGAATCTCCTCTTTCCTGTCGATCTCAGCCGCGAGAGGCCTCACCTCCTGATCCGTGAACTTTCTCACCATCTCCCGGATCATGCGCTGCTCTTCGGTCCATTCAAAGTCCATGTTCATCTCCAGGCCGTGAGCCATTTTTATTGCCGATAACCAAAGAAGATGAACTCGTAAAAAGTCTAAAAACTTTTTACGAGACCATCAAAAAAGATTCTGTTTAAAACGGATAGGCCCCCTTTTCGATGGTTTTGCCCGAGACGGCGGTCAGGATCTCATCATCGTTCCGGTCGATCATTCGGCTGTTCTTCCGGACCCTGCGCCAGGCGAAATTGCAGAAGGTCCTGCATATATTGATCTCATCCGAGGCCTTGTCCGCGCCCTTCTCCTTGATGGCGGAGCTGACCCTCGATATCACACAGGTCATGACATAGAGATCCATGACCATCTCTGCGATCCGTTCCAGGACGAATTCTTTCTCAACGATTTTCTTTTTATAACGGCGGATCACCTTCTCGGCGACCTCGGATAGATGCCGTGTATATTCTTCCACACGGCTGTATTCATCCTCCAGCAGATGTTCGGCCAGCGTGATCCGGTCTCCGGCCAGGGAGGTGATCTTTTTCACGGCATAATCCGCAAGCTGTCCGAAGTTGTGCAGGGGGTCCTGAATGGCCTTGGCCACCTCCTTGAGGACCTCACCCGGCCTCTGAAGCCCGGAGAGGGCGATGAAAAGACGGAGGATCTCGTTGGTCCCTTCAAAGATCATATTGATGCGGGAATCCCTCAGGAAACGCCCATGGGGGTATTCCTCCATGTAGCCGTTCCCGCCCATGATCTGGAGGGCATCGTTGATCAGCTCCCACAACCGTTCGGTGCAGAAGACCTTGGAAACGGCGGACTCCATGGAAAAGTCCACGTCCCCTCGGTCCACGAGGCCGGCGGTCATGTAGGTGACACTCTCCATGGCATAGGTGTTCACGGTCATGCGGGCGATTTTCTCCCGGATCATCTCGAATTCGGAGATCTTCTTTCCGAACTGTTCCCGCTCCCCGGCATGAGACAGCGATGACTGGATCATGGTCCGTGCTGCGCCCACGCATCCCGAGGCCAGCCCCAGGCGGCCCGAGTTCAGGATCTCCATGGCCGTCTTGAATCCGTTCCCTTCCTGCCCCAGAAGGTTCTCCACCGGGACCTTGACATTCTCAAAGATCACCGGCGTGGTGGAGGACCCCCGGATTCCCATCTTCTTCTCTTCAGGTCCGATGGTGATCCCGTCCAGATCCCTGGTCACAATCAAGGCGGAGATCCGGTTCTTCTTCGCCCCCTTCACGAGAACCTCTGTCTGGGCGAAGACCGTATATAAATCCGCGATGCCCCCGTTGGTGACCCACTGCTTGGATCCGTTTAAAATATAATGGTCCCCCTTGCGCACGGCCGTGGTTTTCTGGCTCTGGGCATCGGACCCGGCGCCGGGCTCTGTCAGACAAAAGGCCGCAATCCATTCTCCGGAGGCCAGTCTCGGAAGGTATTTCTTCTTCTGATCCTCAGTGCCATAAAGGAGAATTCCTTTGAGCCCGATGGACTGATGCCCGCCCACGGTCACGGCGACCGAGGCGCTGGTCCTGGAGAGTTCCTCGATCACCCTGCAATACCCCCGCTGGGAGAGTGAGAACCCCCCGTACGCTTCGGGGATGACCATCCCCATGAGTCCCAGTTCGGATAACCCCTTCATCACATCCTTGGGGATCCGTTTTTCTCTGTCGATGACATCCGGTTTGATTTTATCCCTGCAGAACTTGGCTACGGAGTCAATGACCATGTTGAGGCTTTCCCTCTCCTCCCCTTGAAGATGGGGAAAAGGAAAAACGATGTCCTCCTCGATCTTCCCTTCGAACAGGGCCTTGCAATAGCTTCTCTGCTCTACATGGGCCATAAGGCGCTCCTTATAAATAAACGTTCAAAGGGTTTGAACGTTTTGAAGAGTCATCAACCTCCGGCAAAGCTGGATGCTTGACGTTTGCCGGCCCCTCAAAGGGGCCTATTCGTAAAAAGTTAAAAACACCCTCCCCTTAACCCCTCCCCTCCTCCCCTTACTACAAGGGGGTCTCCCCCTCTTATTTAAGAGGGGGTCGGGGGGAGTTATCCCTCTGACGGGTGCAAGGGGGAGTTAGAGGTAAAGCATTTCGGTTAACCGCATACACCCGGCATGGTCAACCTCTGGGAGTCCCCCTTTTTTAATTTTCCGGGTAGAAGAGCTCTTTCTTCTCGGCCATCTTCACGATCAAATCCGCCGGCTTGAAACGATCCCCGAATCTCCCGGCAAATCCTTCGAGGTCTTTCCGGATCTTCTCCATGCCGATTTCGTCTGCATATCTGAGCAGGCCGCCTCGGAACGGCGGGAAACCGGTTCCGAAGATCATCCCGGCATCCACGACCGAGGGCCGGTCCGCGATCCCTTCGGACAAGATCATGGCCGCCTCGTTGATCATAGTGAGAATGAGCCGTCCGGAGATCTCCTTTTCCAAGAGAGGGGGGCTGCCCTTGCGGATTCCGGAAATCAGGCCGAGAGTCTCCTGTGCCACGAACCGCTCTCTCCCTTTATAGGCGTAAAACCCCTTGCCGTTTTTCTTGCCGAGCCGTCCGGCCTCCACCATCTTGGACAGGATCACAGAGGGGCGCATCCGATCTCCATAGGCCTGGTGCAGGATCCCGGCGACCTTCATGGCAACATCCAGACCGATCTGATCGAGAAGGATAAAGACCCCCATGGGCATCCCGAAATGGAGCATCAGCCGGTCGATGGTCTTGATCTCCACGCCGTCTTCAAGCAAAAGCGCCCCTTCGTTCAGGTAAGGCATCAAAATCCGATTGACCAGGAATCCTTCCCGGTCCTTGACCACGATCGGGGTCTTTCCCAGCTTCTTCCCGAGCGCCACAATCGCAGCCACGGTCTCATCCGAGGTCAGATCCCCTCGGATCACTTCGACCAGGGGCATCTTGTCCACCGGGTTGAAGAAATGCATCCCCACGACCTTGTCCGGATGTTCGGAGGCCTTGGCCAGTTCGGTCACGGAAAGCGAGGAAGTGTTGGTGGCGAAGATCGTCTTGGGAGAAATGCTCCCTTGGACCTCGCTTAAGACCTGTTTTTTGATATCCATTTTTTCCATGACTGCCTCGACCACCAGGTCTACATGCCTGAATCCGGTATAGTCCGTGGCGCCGCTGATCATGCCGAACTTTCGATTCATTTCCGTTTGGCTGATGATCCTTTTTGCCTTTTTCTTTGAGAGGACCTTGTAGGCCGCGCGCAGTCCGCCGGCCACGGCATCCGTATGGATGTCCTTCATGCGGACCGGGATCTCCTTTTCCGCAAAGAGTTCGGCGATACCGCCTCCCATCACGCCCGCTCCGAGAACGCCGACTTTCCGGACAGGGAGCGGCAATACACCGGCATCTGCCACACCGGGGTCTTTCTTGAATTCCTCCTGCAGGTAAAAAACCCGGATCAGATTCTTGGAGACCTCCGTAACCGCCATCTCGCCCAGGAACCGGGCCTCGATTTCCAGTCCATGCTCCATCCCCAGTAGGAATCCCTGTTCCATGGCCTCCAGGGCCTTGAGCGGCGCCGGATAATGTCCCTGCGACTGCTTCAGGGTCTGCACCCTGGCCTGTCTGAAAAGGAATTTCCTTCCCGTGGAGGTCGTCTCAAGGAGCGTCTCCATGAGATTCCGCTTCCGGTGCATGCCCGAAGGCCGTTTCCATGAAGGGCCCATGACGGATCCGGCAAACTTGACCGCCGCTTCCATGAGGACCTCTTTCGGGGCCATATCATCCGCAAGCCCGATCTTCAAGGCCTTCTTCGGGTAGATGTTCTTCCCGGTCAGGATCATCTCCAGGGCCTTCTGTATCCCCACAAGGCGCGGAAGCCTCTGGGTTCCTCCGAAACCCGGGATGATCCCCAGCTTGACTTCAGGCTGTCCGAGAACGGTCTTCTCGCTGTCGGAGATCACCCGGTAATGGCAGGCCAGGGCCAGTTCCATCCCCCCTCCGAGACAGACGCCGTCAACGGCCGCAATGACCGGTATCGGGAGGGACTCCAGACGGTCAAGGATGATCTGCCCCTTGCGGGCAAGCTCTTCGCCGATTTTCGGATCCCGGATCCCTTCAATCTCACGGATATCGGCCCCGGCAATGAAGACCCCGGGCTTGGCGCTCCTGATGATGATCGCCTGGACCGCCTGATTCCCCGAAATCTCGTTGATGCATTGGGAGAAACTCTCCATGACCAGGGAGGTAAGTTTGTTCACCTTTTCTCCCGGGAGATCAAAAGTCACCACGGCAATCCCGTCTTCACGGATTTGATACTGAATCGGAGATTCCATAAAGGCCCCTTATATAAATCGTTCAAGCCGTTCAAATCATTCAAACCATTCAAGGGGTTTAAACCGCTTGAACCCTATTGAACCATCTTGAACCCTTTGAACTTTTCTTTTCTCACCGTTCAAGAATCATGGCGCCGCCCTGCCCTCCGCCGATGCAGAGCGTGGCCAGGCCCAGATTGAGACCCCGCCGCTTCATCTCTTTGAGCAAAGTGATGACCAGGCGGGTCCCGCTGGAACCCACGGGGTGGCCTATGGCAACGGCGCCCCCGTTCACGTTCATGATCTCCGGATTCATCTCACCCATGGGAGCACGGTCATGGAGATAGTCCTGCGCAAAATCCTTGGATGCCATGGCCTTGCCGCAGGCGATGACCTGCGCTGCGAAGGCCTCGTTGATTTCGATCAACTGGATGTCTTTTAATGTCAGGCGGGCACGTTTCAAGGATAGGTGAGAAGAAAAGACCGGACCCAGACCCATGCGGCTCGGATCAAGACCGGCAAAGGCATACGACCGGATGAATCCGAGCGGTTCGTACCCCATGGAGAGCGCCTTCTCTTCGGACATGACCAGGACAGCCGCTCCGCCGTCCGTAACCTGGGAGGCATTCCCGGCCGTAACCGTTCCATGCCTCTTGTCGAAGACCGGGCGAAGCTTGGCCAGGGCCTCCATGGTCTGCCCCTTCCTGACCCCGTTATCCTCAACCACCGCCTTCTCAAATTTGGGAGGCACGTAGGTGGGAACGATCTCATCCCCGAGTATCTTTTTCTCCTGAGCCCTCTCCGTCTTCTGATGACTGATCAGAGAGAATTCATCCTGATCCGTGCGGCTGATCCCGAACTCCCGAGCCAGCACCTCGGCCGTCTGCCCCATGTTCAGCCCGCAGTTCGCGTCGGTGAGCCCCATGAGGAGGCCCACGACCGGTTTGAGATGAGCCGGTCGAATCCTCAGGAGCACGCCGAAACGGTCGCTCCATCTCTTTGCCTTCTGAAACGCTTGAAGAATTTCCTGCAGATCCTTGGAAAAAAAGATGGAAATGTTGCTCATGGATTCCACCCCGCCGGCGATGATCACCTCGGCCTCATTTAGGAGGATCTGCCGGCAGGCGTTGACGATCGACTGCATGCCTGATGCACAGTTACGCTGAACCGTGTAGGCAGGAACCTGTATGGGGATTCCCGCCTTGAGGGCGATCACCCTGGCAATATTGGTTGAGTCCGCAGGCTGCCCCACGTTCCCGATGATGACTTCATCCACCATCGAAGGGTCCATCTCCAGACGTTCCATGAGTTCACGGACTACAATCCGGCCAAGCTCGGAGGCGGAGAGATCATTAAAAAGGGTCCATGCCTTGATATAAGGAGTCCGGACCCCGTCCACAATCACAATCCTTTTTCCCATCATGGAACCTCCTAAAGGGGATAGGATTCATTTAAGTTAATTCGTTTTTTTGAGTATACACGATACCGAGATCTGATGTCAAGAAAACCAATGATAATCCGTGTAGTTGTATGATATGCCTCAAGACTTTCATGAATAATGTTCTGCTTGACATTCCTGCTCAAGAATATATATTTGTGAATCCCAAGGTAATGACTCTCCACCCGCATAATGGGTGGTATCAGGAAGCCCTCCAGAGGGGGGCATTGACCCAAAACAAACTCAGTGGCCAGCCAAAACGCCATGCTGTACCGCAACAGAAATCGTAACCCGTTTGTCATTGTCCGGCTTGACCGGACAATCCAGTATGTTCTGGATTCCCCGATCAAGTCGGGGAATGACGGTGTTTTTGATTCATCACGAAGTGTATATTTGCCGTCCCATCTGATGTGCTATAAACTTTTCCACTCTTACATAGGCTCTTCCTCCTGCTCCATTCAAGGCTTTCCCAGAGGAAGAGCCTATCTTATTTCTCCCCGGATCGGTAGAACCTCTCCGGGTCCACCACCAGTGGTACGTCACAAGGAGAGGAACGCAGATGAGACCGCCCTACGACCCTCTCGGTACGTCACCATATTTACGAACAGGACCACTAAGGAGAAAAATGCATTTAAAGCCGCCTCAAAAAACTATCATGCTCGTCAGCCTGATGCTTCTTCTGATCCTCTGCAAGGTTCCTTTTTCATCGGAATTCTCCTATGCGGAGGTTCTCCGGCTTGAGAATATGAGTTATCATATTATGGACACGGATCAACCCGGCATTAAAAAATACACCATGGAGGCCGACTTCAAGGGGACCAGGGACCAGGTCTGCGGGGTCATCTGCGACTACTATCACCTCAATACCTATATGCCCAAAGAGTTCGACTCGAAGGTCTTAAAACAAGATTCGAACCGGATTACTCTAAATGTCACTTTGGACATCCCGTGGCCCTTTGAGGATCTCAAGAGCATCCTCCTGATCAACTATGACAAAGACAAAGGGAAAGCACGCTGGAAACTGATCGGCGGGAACATCAAAAAAAATGACGGGACCATCGAGGTTGAACAGCGCGGGGAAACCTCACATGTCGTACAGACCACCTATCTCGATATCGGGCGGTATTACCCGGACTGGTTTATTGTGATCTATGCCCGTTCGCTGACTTACAAGGTGATGCGCGCCATGAGGGCACAGATCGAGACCGAGACCTCAGGAATGGATAGGCGTCAGGAACCCGTTCCCGCGGCCGGACCTTGAGTGAAAACATCAGGGGTCAAGGGTTCAAGGGTTCAAGTGAAATACTGATACCGGTAAACCGAGTACAAGAACGCAAGCAAAATCTCCAGAGAAAAACCTTTAAACCCTTCAACCTTTAAACCTTGCCCAAGGGTGAACGCGGCCTTTTCCTTGCTTTCTTGATAATTATTCATTACCATGGAAACCATGACACGCATCCGGAATGAAATCCGCGTGAGCCTCCTCCAGATCAATCCAGGCCTGCATGACCCGGACAGGAGGATTGAAAAAACGCTGAACCTGATCCGCCGTACCGCGGAAAGCCGGCCCGGGATCCTGGTCCTCCCTGAGATCTGGTCCGGTGGTTTCGAATACCCCGATGTGCTGAAGCTCAGCCCAAGGACCCCGGATATCCTGAACAGCCTCTGTGAAATCTCCGGGACCCACGGAACCATGATCATCGGATCCCTGCCGGAAAAAGAATCAGGGCGCCTCTATAACACCGCGGCCGTTGTGGATCACGGCAGGATCATCGGACGGTACCGCAAGAGGCGCCTCTTCCCTCCGATGCTTGAAGACCGATATTTCACGCCGGGCCGGTCCAGGAAGATTTTCTCCACGGCCTTCGGCCGGATCGGAATCGCCGTCTGTTTCGATCTCCGATTTCCGGAACACTTTGCGGGGTTCCGAGGCCGGGGGGCCTGGCTCCTCATCGTCCCCGCACAGTGGCCTGAGCCCCGATGCGCGCAATGGGAGTCCCTGCTCATCGCAAGGGCCATTGAAAACCAGGCCTTCGTCGCCGGATGCAACCGGGCAGGACGGACCCGGAACACACGCTTTTGCGGAAACTCCCTGATCGTGGACCCCGGAGGAACCGTCATCGCCCGGGGAGGGAGGGACGTTCAAGTCGTCTCGGCCGTTCTCCGGCCGGGAGCCGTTGAAACCATCCGCAAAGAGATCCCCATGCAGACGAAGAAACGGTGAGCATCCAATGGAACAGCACATTCATGAGTTCCTCCATTTCATCCGAATCGAAAAAGGGCTCTCGAACAATACGGCGGAGGCCTACCGCAGGGACCTGACACATTTTTCTGAGTTTCTCAAGGGCCAGGGGATCCATAAGGCCGCGAAGATAGACCGCAGGGCGGTCCTTTCCTATCTGATTCAGATCAAACGATCAGGATTGAATCTCTCCACGGTCCGGCGAAGACTGGTCAGTATCCGGATGTTTTTCCGTTTCCTGATTCAGGAAGGACGAATCCAGACGGACCCTGCCGAAAACATCGAGTCCCCCAAAACAATCCAGTACCTCCCGCAGACCCTGACTCCCGCAGAAGTGGAGAGCCTCCTCCGCACACCGGACACGGAATCACCCCTTGGGAAGCGGGACCGGACCATGCTGGAGGTCCTCTATGCCACGGGACTTCGCGTGAGTGAACTGGTTTCCTTGAAAAACTCGGATATCAACCTTGAAGTCGGATATCTGATCACCATGGGAAAGGGGGGAAAAGAGCGTCTGGTCCCCATGGGTGATTCGGCCCAGGGATGGATCAGGGATTTTCTATCGCATGACCGGCCCAGAATATTGAAATCGCGCCGGAGCGATTTTCTTTTTCCCAACCGGTTCGGAAATAGGATGAGCCGTCAGTGGTTTTTTAAGATCATCAAGAAATATGCCCTCCAGTCGGGTATCCGCAAGGAGATATCCCCTCATACACTCCGGCATTCCTTTGCCAGCCATCTTCTTGAAAACGGAGCGGATCTTCGATCCGTCCAACTCATGCTCGGACATGCGGATATCTCCACCACACAGATCTATACCCACGTCACAAAAGAACGGCTCAAAAAAGTTTTCGATAAATTTCACCCAAGGGCATGAAGGTGATTTGGGGTCAAGGGGTCAAGGGGTCAAGGGTCCGAGTGAAAAGCTTAGCAAGTAGCCGAGGGGTAAACATATCAAAAACCCCGGGGGTAGGCGAGATGATAGAAGAATACCTAAATCAAAAAAACACTTGACCCCTGGAATCCTCGGCCCCTTTTTACACACTAAATGGCCGATGGCTCGTAGAGGAGAAGAACCGCTTTTTTAGTAGATTTCTTTCTCATTGACAGTAGATGTTTTTTGTTTTATAAATATAGGTAACTTAAATCTGTAGTTGTTATGTAATTTGTTTGTAGTAATTCATCGGCCAAGTGGTCCTGTTCGTAAATATGGTAGCGTACCGAGAGAGTCGTAGGGCGGTCTCATCAGACGCGCGACTGAGGCGTACCCCTCTGGTACACCGCAAGGAGCGGAACTTTGATCCGGCTGCCCTACGACCCTCGAATACGACCGTATTTACGAATAGGGCCACTAAGCTCAAAAGGAGAAATGACTTCGTGACAAACAAAAATAAGATTGATCAACAGGCCTTGTACACCATCGGTGTGGCCTCCGAACTCATTGGAACCACAGATCAGACACTTAGGCTCTATGAAAAACACGGGCTCATCAAACCCGCCCGCCGCGGCAAGAATCGGTTTTTTTCCAACAATGACATCCAGTGGATGAGATGTATACGGGACATGATCCATACGGAGAAAATCAGCATCGAAGGAATCAAAAGGCTTCTGGACTATGCCCCATGCTGGGAGATCAGGCGGTGCCCGAGCCATGTCAAGGAATCCTGTTCCGCGTTCAAGGAACCGAACAGGCCGTGCTGGGAACTCACCAAAGGGAGTTGCAGTGAAAACGGCAAGGACTGCGACCACTGCATCGTCTATATAGCCCGGACCCGTAAAAAAGCCTGAAGGGTGTCCGTTGCATTCTATGGACTTCCCTCCAGATCCTTTCTCGTCAGCACATAATTCTTTATAACCTGTCCGGAGCTTCCGAACGGGCCCAAGGTTTTGCCGTTGGCCCGAAGCACAAGGCCCCCTGCATTCCCGATGTTGAGCCGGATGGATTCCACCATCTTCAAACGGACTTCTTGGCCGGGCCGGATGATCAGATCATGGTGTTCTTTCCCGTCCAGATCGCAGGAGACCCATGTCTGAGCACGGGCGGATAGAATCATTTCAATCGGAGCCGGGGAGGGAGCGGCCGGTTCCGTCTGCGGCCCCTCTGCCCTGTTCTGTGGAACGGGCGGGGCCTCCTCTTTTCCCGGTATGGGAACCTCTTTCGTCTCTTTGTTCACCTTCGACTCCGGGGATGAAACGGACTTTTCAATCCCGCCCTGCTGCAGGGATGGATGCTGAGAGGACGCCTCCCTCCACCTCCAAAGACCATACCCCGAAGCCATAACAACCGCCGCGGCCAGAAGAGCGGTCAAGATCCAAAGGATCATGGACCTTTTCTTATTCTTACTGACGGCGCCGGTCCCGGGGAGATCCATACCAGCCGCCTGCGAATTTCCGGAGGAATCCTTGGCCTTCCGGTATTCCTGATACCGCAGGATAGCCTCGTCCGCGTCCAGACCGATGTAATTGGCGTAGCTCCGTATGAACCCCTTTGTAAAAACCTCTGCCGGGAGCCTGGATTCGTTGTCTTCTTCTATGGCCTCAAGGTAGCGGTAGCTGACCTTGGTTTCATCAGAGATCTCTCTTAACGAGATCTCTCTCAGTTCCCGCTCTCTTTTCAGGTACTCTCGCCGAAAGAAGTCATTTCCATGCTTTGTATTCCTTGATACCGGATCTGTGATTGATATTCGGTTCTTCTCCTCTACGAGCCATCGGCCATTTAGTGGGTAAAAAGGGGCCGAGGATTCCAGGGGTCAAGGATTCAAGTGAACCCCGTTAGAGAGACGAACTCTCTAAGGGGGTGAAATACTGGCCCCTTGACCCCTTGACCCCTTGAACCCTTGACCCCTTGGCCCCTTGACCCCTTGGCCCCTTGAATCCTTGACCCCTTGAACCCGTCTGTTTTCACGTACTCTTCACCGGGACTTATTGCAAGAGATCCAGATAGGTTGAAGCGTCCTCCGTCAACTTACTGTTGGGAGCAAGCTGTGTGACTGCTTGAAAATGAATCGATGCTTCATTCGCGTCTCCATTCTTGAAATAGGAAAGGGCCAGCCAATAGTGAAAATAGGCCAGGCTCAGGTCATTGACCGGGTCATTTTCCACCTTGGGATGCTTCTGAATCGCATTGCTTAAAATCTGAACCGCTTTTTCAATCTGGTTGTTCTGATAGTAGAGCCTCCCAAGGTCAAGGTAGGCTCGCATCAGGTTAGGGTCCTGATGCACGGCTTCCAGGAGAGACGACTCGGCCTCCTTGATATTCCCGGTCTTTTCGTAACACAACCCGATGTTATGGAGGGCCTTGGCCGGTGTTTCATAAAAAGGATTCTCCAGGGCCTTTCGGTATTGTTCAATCGCCTCAGCATACTTTTCCTGACGGGCATAGAGGCTGCCGAGATTGACATAGGATTTGGAGTAATCCTTTTGCAGGGAGATGGCCTTCTTGTATTCCTTTTCGGCCTCATCGAATCGTTCCATATAATAAAAGACGATTCCCTTGGCATCGTGTATCCTCGGATCATCAGCCTGTAAAGATTCGGCCTTGCGGAACTCAATCAGGGCATTCTGGTAGTCCCCTTCATCCAAGTGCTGTACACCGAGCTGATAATAGGCATTCGCCGATTTCTTCTGCGACTCTTTCTTCTGGTTGAGCCCGGCACAGGACGGCATGAGCATAAGGACTGAAAAGAGCAGGATCCTAAAAAGCGTTTTCTTCCTATCCATTCAGATATCCTCAAAATGGGTCAGATCCTTGAACATCCTGAAACGCCGCTCGATCTCTTTATACTTCAGACTCCGCAGCCGGTTGATACTGAAATCCTCCACATTAAATGAAGCCATGACGCTGCCGAATATCATGGCCCGGCGGAGCGTCTCTTCATTGACGTTCTGTACATTGGACAGATACCCCATGAACCCTCCGGCAAAAGAGTCTCCTGCGCCGGTCGGATCGAAGACCGTCTCCAACGGATAGGCCGGCGCCGAAAAGATGCTTGCGCCGTTGAACATCAGGGCGCCGTATTCCCCCCGCTTGATGATGAGTATCTTAGGCCCATATGAGAGAATTTTTCGGGCGGCTTTGACCAGATTGGCCTCTTCAGTCAACTGCCTGGCTTCTCCGTCGTTGATGGTCAGGATGTTCACTTTTTTCAGGACTTCCATCAGGGCTTCCCGTTTGCGTCCTATCCAGAAGTTCATGGTGTCCATACCCACAAAGTCCGGACTCTTCACCTGTTGCAGCACGGACCATTGAAGTTCGGGATCGATATTGGCCAGAAACACGTATTCGGCATCCCGGTATGAATCCGGGATCTCAGGGGTGAAGTTTTCAAAGACATTGAGGTGGGTCTCCAGGGTATGGGCCTCGTTGAGTTCAAAGGAATACTCCCCCTTCCATCGAAAGGTTTTCCCATCAACCCTTTGCAGACCCTGCGTATCCACATTTCTGGTGTTGAGGAATGCGATCTCGTGTTCGGGAAAATCCTTTCCGACCACGGCCACCAGATTGATGTCATTGAAGAAACCCGCGGACAAAGAAAAATAGACGGCCGATCCGCCTATCGCCTCTTCCACTTTCCCGAACGGGGTTTTGACCGAATCAAAGGCAATGGATCCTACGACAAGAAGACTCATCCTTTACGCATCCTATAAGAGAAACTCAAGCCGTCTCCGTGTCTCTTCGGGGAAACGGGACGGATCCGTGAGGATGGCCCCCTTCACGGCATCCCTGCACCTGCAACTCGTCTGCAGAATCTCCCCGGAAAGAGAGAGCCGGATCATCTCCTTGGCCTTGGCCACGTTGTTCCGCAGGATCGAAAGCACGGCATCCGCGCTCACGCCCTCCTCTTCCGTGTGCCAGCAGTCATAATCCGTTGAAAGGGCCAGGGTCGCATAACAGATCCCAGCCTCCCGGGCGAGCTTGGCCTCGGTCACATTGGTCATTCCGATCACATCCACGCCCCAGCTCCGGAAAATTTTGGATTCAGCCCGTGTGGAGAACTGAGGGCCTTCAATACAGAGGTAGGTCCCCCCTTCATGGATCTTAGCGCCGGCCCGCTTCCCCGCCCGAATGAGAATGCCGCAGAGATCCCTGCATACCGGATCGGCCATGGCCACGTGCCCCGCAATCCCATCGCCGAAGAACGTGCTGACGCGCTTCTTTGTATGATCGAAGAACTGGTCCGGGATCACGATGTCACCCGGTGCGATCTCTTCCTTCATGCTCCCCACCGCGCTCACTGAGATGATCCTCCGGACCCCGAGTTTTTTCATGGCATAGATATTGGCCCTAAAATTGATGTCGGAGGGGAGGATGCGATGCCCCCTGCCATGCCGCGGCAGGAATGCGACCCCGATGCCGTTCAGTTTTCCCACGTGGAACAGATCCGATGGATCCCCGAAGGGAGTGCTGACGGCAGCCTCCCGGAGCCCTTCGATCCCCTGGATTTCGTAAAGCCCGCTCCCGCCGATCACGCCGATCTCAATGGCTTCCGGCATATCTCCTCCAAAAAAACGGCGTTATCCTATCATCCGAATCTCGTCCAGTCAAGACATTTAGTCTCATGAGATGGTGTTGATTTGTTCATTTTGGCAGATCCCCAGTGAACCAGTTCAGTTACCGTGGTTTCCGGAGGCGCCAGGAAACGGATAGGAGTGCCCCAGGTGACGGAGCAACTGCTCACATATGACAAACTCGTTAACCCGGGACGCACATGAAAAACAGCAGGGCCAGAGAGAGGACGATCATCAGGATCACGGTCAGCCATGCCGCCATATTATAGACCCTGGAATTGACGAACTCCCCCATGAGACGCTTGTTGTTCACGAGGCGAAGCATCAGGATCAGGACAAACGGCAGGAGCAGGCCATTGGCCACCTGGGAGAAAAACATGATCTTCACCAGGGAGATATTGGGGATCAGGATGAAGACGGCCCCCAGGATGATAATGCCGGTGTAGAGGGAATAGAACTGCGGCGCCTCCCGGAAATGCTTGTTGACCCCCAGTTCCCACCCCATGCCTTCGCAGACCGAATAGGCCGTGGAAAGGGGGAGGATGGAAGCGGCAAACAGGGAGGCGTTGAAAAGCCCGAACGCAAAGAGCATATAACAATAATCGCCTGCCAGGGGCTTTAAGGCCAGGGCCGCGTCCTTGGCCGTCTCCACCATAATGCCGTGTTTGAAGAGGGTGCCGGCACAAACCACGATGATAAAAAAAGCCACGATGTTGACGATAAAGGCGCCGATGATGACATCGAGACGGTGATAGGCGTACTCCTTGAGCTTGATCCCCTTCTCCACAACCGATGCCTGCTGATAAAACTGCATCCAGGGCGCGATCGTGGTCCCGATCAGGCCGATCAGCATGACCAGGTAGACCTTGTTCATGTGCAATTGCGGCCGGACCGTCTGCCTGGCGACCTCGGACCAGTCCGGCCTGGTGACAAAACCTGAAATAATGTAGGAGAGATAAAAGATGCACGCCACCAGGAAGACCTTTTCCACGGATTTATAATTCCCCTTGACCACCAGCCACCAGACGAACAGGGCACAGAGGATGATGAGCACGGACCTTCTGATCCCGAAGAGGTCCGCGCTGGCTGCGATGCCCGCGAATTCCGCCATGACGTTGCCGATGTTGGCCACGATCAGGACGACCATGGCATAAAAAGTGACCTTGACCCCCATTTCCTCCCGGATCAGGTCCGCAAGCCCCTTGCCTGTGACCACGGCCATGCGGCTCGCCATCTCCTGTACCACGATCAGGACAAAGATGATCGGGATGAAAGACCAGAGCAGGGAGTAGCCGAAATGCGCGCCGGCCACGGTATAGGTGGCGATGCCGCCGGCATCATTGTCCACGTTGGCCGTGATGATGCCGGGCCCCATGACTGAGATGAATATCCGGATCTTTTTCAGTATGGATTTGGTCCTGGTGTTCAGCATATTTTAAAGCTGTATCTTCCTCTTGGCCCTTCGCCATGCAATCGCAACCAGCCGGCTGAAGATGTCATCCATGGTGATAATGCCGATCAGAATATTGGACGCATCCACCACAGGCACGGCGTTGACCTTGTATTTGTCCATCAGAAGCGCAATCCGCTTCACATCATCCTCGACATGAATCTTGACGGTCTTTTTCAAAGCGGCCTTCATCACTTCGTCGGGAGGGTCGGCGGTGATCAGGCGGCGAAGTACGGTGGAGCCTGCAAGATGGTTCTCTTTATCCACAATAAAAATATTATGGATGGTTTCGGCCTTCAGCGTTTTTTCCTTGACGATCTTGAGCGCCTGTTCAATGGTCGCCGTATCCGGTACGGCGATATATTCGGTGGTCATCAGGCCTCCGGCAGACTCCTCGGAGTAGCCGAGAAGCTTTGAGAGCATCTTGGCGTTCTTGGATTCCATCAGGCCGAGTATCTTGTTCACCGTCCCCTCCGGCAGATCGCCCAGAAAATCCGCCGCTTCATCCTTGGGTATGTTATTCAATATCTCGACCGCCTCCTTTTCGGACAGATCCTCCAGAAGAGACTTCTGCTCTTTGAAATCCAGGGCGGCGAAGAGCCGGCTCTTGGTATGGAGATCCAGGACCTTGAACAAGGCGAGCCTGTCCTGCGGGGCGAGATCCAGCATGATTTCGCTCAAGTCCGCGGCCGGAATTTCCCTGAGCATCTTCTGGGAAACGTCAACCTTGATCGTCTTGCTCACGGGGTTGATGGAGAGGGGCTGGATATGTTTCCAGGTGATGAAACTCGGCTTATTCAGGTATTCCGAATTTTTATTGAAGATCCTGACCAGCGGGTCGAGGAATTTTTCCAAACCCAGCCTCCGGACAATCCCTCTCAAACCGATGTCCACGTGCGCCACAACCAGATCCTGTTTGGCCTGAAGAAACTGGATATCGTTGACACGGATGACATTCTGGTTGTTGGTATCGACCACCTGCTGGTCCAGAATGTCCTGACGGATGGAAAGATCGCTGTGGTTGTTGATGGATGAAGAAAATTTCAGATCAGAAGCCGGGAGGTTCAGCCGGATGACGTGTTGGGTTATCTCAGAGATCCCGCTCCAGTCCACCGAAGCCCAGGATTTATGGAATCCCCCGGCCTCGACAATCAGGGTCTTGGACCTTGCGTACTTCCCCAGCGGCTCGATGATGATATCATGCAGAACCCCCTGAGGTTGATTGTCCTTATCAAAGACTCTCGCGCCCTGAAGCTCCGAGAAATAAACAAACATGAAATTGGGCTTCTGATTTTCAAGGGCCATGGATCACTCTTATTCATTTCCTGAGAAGGTTTTACTCATAGAACGACTTCAATCTCTTTGGTGACAAGACCTGGTTTTGTCTTTATCACATTCACTTTTTCAAGACCATCCTTTTTTAACTTATCAGCGGCAGGATCTCATGTCAAGATATCAACCAGATATTCGGCCGAGACCGTACCGAAACCGGGAATCTCAAGATTGAACATCCTCCTCCCCCTTCCAGTGATTGGAATCCTCCCTCAGGGCCCGGTCGCACTGCACACCCGCATTCTCTTCCAGCAGCCGCTTGAAACGGGGCCGGTAGATCAGCTCAAACTCCTCGTTCTTGTCCGGAAACAAAATGAGAACATTCCTTCGGGTTTCTTCGATAAACTCCAAGGCCTCCCGTTCGGAAAGGGGGTCTTCCGTAAGAATCCGTGCCGCTTTGTCAACCATCTTTCTCAGCCGGCGCATCTTCTCTTCTTCATCCCGATATCCTCGACCGTATGCAGCAGATTCCTCACTCATGACATTCCCTTCTTTTTTTGCAGCCGCCGGAGCCTGTATTCGATCTCCCCGATCTCTTCGGGGCTGAGCGAAAATACACTGAAGGCCCTGGAGGCGTACTCCGCCGCCCGGTCGTAATCCTTCCCGTTGTGTTCATAATGCTTGGCGAGTTCGATCAGGGGAAAGGTCTCCCGGACCGGGTCGATTGCGACCATATCCCGCCAGGCCTTGACCGCAAGAGCGTCCCTTCCGCTTCTCTTGTAGGTCAGTGAGAGGAATTTCAGGATTTCCCATTCTCTTTCCGAATAGGCGCAGGACTCCAGGGCGGAGACAAAGCATGCCGCGGCCTCATCGAACCTTCCCCCCTCCAGATGGATCCTCCCCAAGGAATACTGTTCCATCCCGTCCATGCGGCACGACGTGGTATGATCGCTGATCCTCCGTTGAATTAGAATCGTCAGGGCGACCAGGGTCAGGATGTCCAATCGGTTATGGTAAAAGACCCGTTTTAGCCGGGTGGGATCCTTGCCCTGAAGATACTGGAAATAGATTCCGGGGATCATCTCTCCTGCGACGTCATCCACGCGTTCAAGGCCTAAAAGCTCACGCTCCAGATTGGAAAGCCGGCAGCTATCGAGGCTCCTTTTCCATATTCTCCTGGCCGGATAGAGGAGATCGAGGTGCGGCAGGGCCAGGACGTCGGGTTGGAGCCTCGAAAGGATGAAGCGGGCCTCAAGAAGAGGGAGGTCAAAAGACTTTCCGTTAAAACTGACCAGGTACCGGAACCTCCTGAGCCGCTCCCGGAGCAGCGTGAGCATCTCCCTCTCCTCGGACTGGTCCCGCATCAGAAACTGTTCCACCACAAACTCTCCCTGGTCAAAGAAACCGATTCCGACCAGAAAGGCATAGGTCCCGGTCCCCCCGGAAAGGCCCGTGGTTTCGGTATCCATGAAGACCGTCTCATCCGGATGCATGCCATAGAGATCCGGGTGGGTTAAGAGCTCCCCGAATATATCAAGCGATACATGATAGATATCTTCCAATTGTATGTTTCCATGCAGATATCCTGCTTCATGTCCATGGCGCGCCACGAAGATTTCCGAAGATTCCACGGCATGGAGATCCCCGGGGACGATCTCCTCGATTGCAGGGCCCTGGTAAGGGCCCTCTCTCCTCCTCCGCTCCAGGACGGGCTTCTGCATAACCCGGCCGATCCGTGAACGAAGCTCGGAGATGAGATCTTCCTTTGGATCCCGCCTGACCGATGGGGCCGCTGATTTGAGCCGGTCCAATCTTTGTCTGATTTCGCTCATGTCCGGATCAACCTCAGGATTGAGAGTGCTGTTTCTTTGGCCATGGCCCCCACTTCATTCACCGGCCCCACACAGGAGGGACACCCTTCCCTGCAAGAACAGTTCATGATCAGGGACTCGGTCTCCTTTAAAAGCGTATCATGGAGATCATAGAGCTTGGACGCAAACCCGACCCCACCGGGAAAGGCATCATACAGGAAGAGGGTGGGGTCAAAGGCGCCGGGGTCCTCCATGCCGGCCGATTCATCCACGGGCACAATCCCTTTACCTCCCTGGACCGACCATTTCCCATGCCGGTCACCCACGGCCCGGTCCAGGTCCCGGACATCACACATCAGGTGGAGCACGGCGATGTGATGCAGGGCATGGGCGATCCCGAGGATCCCGTCCATGAGGGTCCCGCGTTCGTAAGGGAGCCCAAGGAGAGCGTCCGAAGGGATTGTGCACCAGTAGGCCGTGGTGTGCAGGTCCAGGTCCGGGAGGTTCACCTCCCCGTACCCCAGATTTTCCGAGGTGAAGAAACGGATCTTCTTGTATCCGACCACCTTGCGCGCCACATGGACCTCGCCGTGGGCCCTGCTGCAATGGCGGCCGTCCTCTGATTCGAAGACCTCAAGCGCCTGCACCCTCGTGTAGGTCATGGCATCGGTGTAGTAGTCCACGTCGGCCTTCTTCACGAAGGCCTGCCGGTTTGCGAAGTCGAGTTTTTCCACGATGTACGGCCTGGACTCCAGGAGATAAATGGCCCCTTCATGGAGGGTGACCGGGGCGGATGTGAAGTCGACCTCGGCAATGGTCACGGGCTTCGCGGGATCGGTCCGGTCCGTGACCACGAAGTTCTCCTCCGGGATATTCCGGAGGCTCACGGCATTGGCGGGATAGGCGTC